>OLIW01000744.1_pt1 | contig 33672 bp, 31 predicted proteins | sample 1601321 | NCBI WGS metagenome assembly OLIW01 (sample SAMEA2452114, study PRJEB22498) | human gut metagenome
TTACCGCTCCGGCTTCAGTTGCGGCGCACATATTCCTTAAGTGCGTTAGAGCAAGCGGGGTTTCGCGCGCCACAAGAACAAGCCGCCGCCTCTCCTTTAGGGCTACATCGGCCGCTCTGCATATTAAGTTTGAGCCGCAGCCGTTTGCTATAAGCCCCAGCGTTTTCATGGAACAGGGGCAGATTGCCATTGCGTCAAAGTTAAAGGAGCCGCTTGCTATAGGCGCCGAAAAGTCGGACTCGGAATAGAATTTCACTTCGGAATATTTCTCTGAAAATTCCGCGCTAAATCTTCCGAAACTTTCGCCCATCTCGCTCTCGTAAATCGGAAGCGAAGCATCGCTTGCAACTACGTAAAGCTCGACTTCCAACTTCGCCAAAATTTCCAGAAGCCTCCGCGCATACGGCATTCCGGAGGCTCCGCTTATGGCAACTGCAGCTCTTTTTGTCATAGCTTACTTCATAATAGCTTGCGGAAGCGGGGCAAGCATTATCAGTATGGAGCATAGGGCGTTCATGTAGAAAAATACAAGATTTATTTTTTGAAGCCCGGCTCTTGCAAATATGAAAAAGCCCACGAGGTAAATGGAGCTAATTAGTGCGGCACATACGTAGTAAAAGTAATTTAGCTCAAATATTGCGCCCGTCAGAAAGTGCATTAGAATTGCCGCCAAAAATAGGGCAAAGCATATATTGAGAGAGTCCTTTTTGCCGAATCTTGCTGGAATTGAATGGAGCTTGTTAGACTTGTCGAAATCTTCGTCTTGCAGCGCGTAAATTATGTCGAAGGCCGAAATCTGGAAAAATAGCGCAAAGGCAAGTGTGAGTATTCTTGGGCTAAAGCTGCCTGTAAATGCTATCCAAGCACCGATTGGCGCAAGTGCGAGAGCAACTCCCAGCACAAAGTGGCTAAGGCTTGTGAAGCGCTTGCAGTAGGAGTATCCAAAGAGAACAATTAGCGCTGGAAACGACAAAATAAAGCAGAGCTTATTTAGCATGTACGCGCTTAGCACCATTAAAATGGCTGAGATGACTACAAATATGGCAGCGTGGCTTTTGGATATTTTATTTATGCACAGAGCCCTGTCTTTAGTGCGCGGATTTTTTGCGTCTATTGCGGCATCGGCAATTCTGTTAAAGCCCATTGCGGCGGAGCGTGCGCCGGCAAAGGCAAGCGTAACCCACACGAATTTATCAGGCGTAAAATTGTAGCCGCAAATGTAGGCAAGAACAAGCGCGCTAAACGCAAATGGTAGGGCAAAAAGCGTGTGGCCGAGCTTTATCATCTCGGCGTATTCTACTGCTGACTTTGCTATTGACATTTCGATTTTGCGAAGTTTTCAATTTTTTCGCAGAGCTTTGAGAGGCCGTTTCGCCTGTTTGGCGATAGGTATTGCGCGATTTGAATTTCCTCCAAAAATGCGCAGTCAAAGTCCAATACTTCCTGCGGCGTTAGGCCGTCGTACATTCCGCACACAAGAAGCGCAATTCCCTTTGTTATTATGGAATCGGCGTCGGATTCAAACTTGCACTTTCCATTTTCAAAACTCGGCACGAGCCACAAATTTGACACGCAGCCCCTCACCAAGTTTTCATCGGTCTTTTGCGACTTATCAAGCCCTTTTGCGTGCTTGCTTTTTGAAATTATGTATTCAAAGCGCTCCTCGGGATTTTCAAAAAATCCGAACTCCTCGCGAAGCGAATTTTTTCTATCTTCTATGATGCTCATATAAATTTTAAACTCCGAATATTTTTACGCCAAGGTTCTCGGCAAGCTTTAGCGAATGTTCCGGATTCAGAATTATTACCTTCTCGGCTTCAACAGCCGCATTAAAAATTTTTGCCTCGGCAAGCTTTCTTATTGTGCGCTCGCCGACTACGGGAACGTCGAAGCGGTAGTCTTGATTAGGCTTTACCGTCTTTGCAAATAGGGCGTCTTTTGCCTCAAACTGTGCGGCTCGCTCTATCATTTTGTCGGTGCCTTCAAAGGCCTCCACCGCCAATACGCTGCCGCGCGAAACTACGCAGGATTGACCTATGTCTAGGCTTGCGCACGCCCTTGCAATCTTCATTGCGTGCTCCAGATGCTCCTCTTTTATACTCCAACTCTTGCCCGAGTTAAAACCCTTGTGGGCCAAATTCGAATCCAAAAAAGAGCGCGCGTCGAGAAGCTCGCAGCCGATTTTTGAAAGCTCGTTTGCTATGGCGCCAAAAATAGTTTCGGCGTTCTTTTCTTTGAGGGTGGCAAGAATTGCGATTGCGCGCAGGTCGGGCGTAAGCCCTTTAAATAGCTTCTTGGGAGTAATCTGCCCGGCCATGATTGCGTATTTTGCGCCAAATTTCTTGACGTTTTTTAAAAGCTTGCCGAGCTGGCCTATGTTTATCCTCACCCTGTCGCAGTCGTCGAAAGATTCGTATAAATCCTCGTCCGTCTCGTCTTCAAACGCAACAAGCTTTACCTTAATCCCGGATTTGCGCGCATTTTGAAGCGTTATTTTTGGGTACTCTCCCTTGCCCGCAAGCAGCGCAACTGCTGCGGTTTCATCAAAGTTTTGCGGTAGAAATTTTGACGGCGTCATAACTTAATTTTTTGGCAAAATCCTCTCTTGCCTTGCCCAGAAATTTGGCGAAAGTATGCGCCTTGCCACCGGTTTTTCCGGGTTTGTGTAGTCAAAGTAGGTAGACTTCCACGCGTCTTTTGCACTCTCAAAAAAGTCGATATTCTCGACGCTCTTATCCGAGGCCAATTTTTCGCGCGTTAGTTTTATCTTGCCATTTTCGCTCTTTATTTTTGCAAAGTAGCCCATGCCTATGTACTGTGGGCTTGAAGAGTCTATAGGGTAGTAATTTACTGCGGCGTCGTGGGCGTAGATTAAGAGTTCTTTGCCGGTTGCACTTATTCTCAGATTCTCTCCTAGCGCTTCAAAATTTCCAAGTTTGGTCTTAACTATGAATTTGCTCTTCGCCTTCGGCTCGGCGCGCGACATAAACATAGTTCCGCTTTCTATGTCTATTTCAAACACAGAGGGGCAGGATTCCTGGCTCAACTTTTTTTGAGGCTCATCCAAAAGTTCGAACTTTAAAATTTTTGCTTTTGTATTATCCGTAAAAATTAGAGCCATATTATTTGAGAGCGCAAGGCTTGCAAAGGAATCTTTGGGAACCTCTATATTAAGCCCCTCAGCCTTTGAAACTTCACCATTTTTTAGCTGCTTACCATCTTGCGCTTGGATACACGCCTTGTCTCTTGATGTTCTAACGAGCGCAAGCCCGTCGAGTGGCTCAGCTTGGCAAAGCGGCGAAAGCAGGGCGGAAATGAGAGCTATCTTTAAAAACGAGCGCAACATAATGCTATTTTGCAACTATATTTACGATTTTTCCGGGCACGAAAATCTCTTTTACAATCTCCTTGCCCGCAGTGAATTTCTTTACGCTTTCCTGCTCTTTCGCAAGAGACAGAACCTCGTCCTTTGAGGCCGTTTTCGACACCCTTATTTCGGCGCGCAACTTGCCGTTAACTTGAACCGCCATCTTCACGCTGTCGCTTGCAATTTTTGATTCGTCGCAAGTCGGGAAGGGAGCCTTTGATATAGATTCTGTCTCGCCGAACTTTTGCCAGATTTCTTCCGCGATGTGCGGGGCAAAGGGAGCCACAAGCTTTATGAAGCTCTTTGCGCTCTCTTCGGAAATTTGGCTTTCCTTTTGAAGCGCGCTTAGGCATATCATCATTTGCGATATCGCGGTATTGAAGCGCAGTCCTTCTATGTCGCCTGCAACCTTCTTGATTGTCTCGTTTAGAATCTTTAAGAATTCGGGGCTTTCCTTGGCGTCCTTTGAGATTTTTGAATTTATCGCGCCACTTCTATCTACATACTCTCGCCATATCTTCTTTAGGAATCTCGAAACGCCCTCTATGCCGCTTGTGTTCCAAGGCTTTTGGTCCTCTAGGGGGCCCAGGAACATTTCGTAGAGCCTCAGAGAGTCCGCTCCGTAGTCGCGTATGATTTCATCTGGGTTTACGACGTTGCCGCGGCTCTTTGACATCTTGTAGCTTCTGGCGTCAACTAGAATTTTAGGATTGGCCTTTAGCGCGTAGTTTGAGCCGACTTTTACGACGTCCGCCTCGTTCAGCTTCACAGCTTCTTCATCGCCCTTTAACTCGCTTTGGCTTACAAACTCGCCGTCCTTATTCTTGTAGCCTGTGTATTCCAGCTGCCCCAGTATTATGCCCTGGTGAAAGAGCTTTTTAAACGGCTCCGTATTCTTTACTACCCCGCAGTCAAAGAGCACCTTGTGCCAGAAGCGCGCGTAGAGCAAGTGCAGCACCGCATGCTCCGCTCCGCCTATGTAGAAATCCGGAGTTCCCCAGTAGTCTTCGGCCTCCTTTGAGACTGGTGCCGTGGAGCAGTGAGGGTCGCAGTAGCGCAGGTAATACCAGCAGCTACCAGCCCATTGGGGCATGGTGTTAGTTTCGCGCTTGCCCTCGAACCAGTCGCCGCCTTCGGGCTTGGGTTCTTTTTGCGAAATTGTTTGGCCGGTCTTTGCGTTAATCCAGACGTTTAGCCAGTCGGTGGCGTGCGCAAGCGGGCTTTCGCCGGTGCCGCTTGGCGCGTAGGTCTTAATTTCCGGAAGCGTAAGCGGCAAACTCGATTCAGGAATGGGAAGGGCAAAGTGCTCTTTGCCGCCTTCGTCTTTGTAAACTACCGCTTCTTTGGGCAGGCCCGCATATCCGCTTGCCAAAGCCACTTCGTAGGCCTCCTTAGAGACCCACACGATTGGGAAGGGCTCGCCCCAGTAGCGCTGGCGAGAGAAGAGCCAATCTCTGAGCTTGTAGTTTACGGACATCTTGCCTATGCCTCGCTGCTCGAGCATCTTTATAATTTTCGACTTGCCCTCAAGCGAGCTTGTGCCGTCAAATTCGCCGGAATTTACCATGGTGCCGACGTCCGTAAAGGGCAGGGGAATGTCTTTGCCGCTTTCGTCTTTCTTGTCGATTACGCGTATGATGGGCAGATTGTACTTTACTGCAAAGTCGTAATCGCGGTCGTCGTGCGCGGGAACTGCCATTATTGCGCCCGTGCCGTAGCTCATTAAAACGTAGTCGGCTATCCAAATCGGAATTTCACGGCCTGTGAGCGGATTTATAGCGTAAGAGCCCGTGAACACGCCCGTCTTATCTTTCGCAAGGTCTGTTCTGTCTAGGTCGCTCTTTGATGAAATGCTCTTTATGTAGGCCTCGACCGCCTCCTTATTTTCAGGCGTTGTTAGCTTTTTTACAAGCGGGTGCTCCGGAGCTATCACCATGTAGGTTGCTCCGTAGAGCGTGTCGGGGCGGGTTGTAAATATGCGCAGCTTTTCATCAAAGCCCTTTATTGCAAAATCTACTTGCGCACCCTCAGAGCGGCCTATCCAGTTTGCCTGCAATCTCTTTGTGGAGTCCGGCCAATCCAAATCTTTAAGCCCTTCCAATAGCTTGTCTGCATAGGCTGTAATTTTCAATACCCACTGCCTGAGCTTGCGCCTCTCTACGGGGTGCTTGCCCACTTCACTCTTGCCGTCTATCACTTCCTCGTTCGCAAGAACTGTTCCGAGTGCGGGGCACCACCAAACGGGCTTTTCGTCAACGTAAGCCAAACCTTTCTCAAACAGTCGCAGGAATATCCACTGGGTCCACTTGAAGTACTCGGGATCCGTCGTGTTTATCTCTCTATCCCAGTCTATTGCAAAGCCTATGGACTTTATTTGGCGGCGGAAATTATCTATGTTCTTGCGCGTCGTGATTGCGGGGTGCGTGCCCGTCTTTAGCGCGTACTGTTCCGCGGGCAGGCCAAATGCGTCCCAACCCATGGGGTGGAGGACGTTAAAGCCCTTCGCTCTCTTGTAGCGGGCAACTATGTCGCTTGCGGTGTAGCCCTCGGGGTGGCCTATGTGAAGCCCCGCTCCCGACGGATAGGGAAACATGTCCAATATGTAATACTTTGGGCGCGATGCGTCCAAAACCGCCTTAAATGTCTTATTGGCGTCCCAGTAGTTTTGCCAATATTTTTCTATTTTATTAAAATCGTATTCGGTGGAAATGTTTTCCATATCTTTTTTATTTTGTGTGAAAACTTGCAACTATGTACGATTTTGCCCAATCGTCAAACACTTTTGCTCTTTTTGCCACGGCGTTTGCGGAGCTTTTTTTTCGCTCAAATTTCTACGGGGGCAAAATCGCTACTATTATATTTGGCAGGCTTAAAAAAAAGTTGCAAAAATCTTACGATTCGGGTTTCATTTGCCCATTATGAAAAATATTTTGAGAATTTCAGCGATTTTTGGCGCGCTTTTGCTCGGCGCTTGCAATACCAGTGTTCAAGTTGATTCGCAGGCAAATCCGGTAGCCAACTACAATTCTTGCAGCGGCATATTCACAGGCAGCATACGCGGAAGCGTTCCCACCGTATTTAATGCGGCGAGGCTTGCGCTCTCAAATGATATGCACTACTACGTAAACGGTGAAATTACGAAAAATCCCAACGCAATGAAATTGCGCGCCCGAACAATCAGCGACGATAAGGTCATAATAACAATAACTCCCGATCCTAAAGACCCTGCAATTTCTCAGGTTGAAATTGACGTGGACGGCCTGATAAACGGTCAGAAGATATTTAACGCCATTGCCCGCCAGGCTCGCTAGAGCCTGAGGAGCGCTTTTAGATGAACTTCACGGATTTTATTCCGTACTATTCGGACTTGCGCTTGGCGGGATTGCTCGCTTGCGCCTATGCGGCTGCGGTTTCGGGCTTGGTTTTGATGCTGCTTGCGGCGCGGATTTTCAAGCTCAATTTCGGCTTTGAGAGGGCTGCTTGCTTTTGCCTTGTAGCCTCAGGAATATTGTGGATGCTGCCCGCCTTGCCCTTTGTCGAAAAGCAGTATTCAAATATAGAGCTCTTGGCTGTGCTATGCGCCTTTTTGCCGCTTATGCGCTTTGTCTATCAGATTGATTGGAAGGCGATATCGATACTTTGGCTTTCCTATGCACTTGCGCAAGTTTTGCTGTATCTTTACTTGATAAATTAAGCTATGTTTGACGCCCTAGGATTTACAAAAACTTTAATAAAAATTCCGAGCATTTCGGCGGACAGCTCGCGCCGCGAGGACGTTGCAAAGTGCGCCGCAGTCTATGTTGAAAAATTGCGGGAGCTAGGTTTTGATGCGGAGGCTGTAAAGACCGAGCTTCACCCAATTGTCTGGGCTACGCGCAAGGCAAAAGTTCCGCCAAAATTCAGGGTTCTATGCTACGGGCACTACGACGTTCAGCCGGTTGACCCGATTGACAAGTGGCAGACTCCGCCCTTTGAGCCCATCGTAAAGGAAGGCAGGCTCTGCGGCAGGGGTAGTGCCGACAATAAGGGGCCCTTTATGTGCCTCTTGGGCGGCCTTGTAAAATTCTTAGAGAAAAATCCGGACGCGCCAATAGACTTTGCCCTGATGATTGAGGGCGAAGAGGAAATTTCAAGCCCCAGCATGGGCGCATTTTTAAAGCAGAAGGCCGATGAACTTGCGGGCTACGACGTCTTGCTTCTATCGGATACTTCAAGCATTTCTGAAGACCAGATGGTTGTAACTACGGGGTTAAGGGGCGTATTTGCCTTTGACGTAACTTTTACCGGGCCTGCGAGTGACCTCCATTCGGGAATGTTTGGCGGGGCAATTTACAACCCTCTTCAGGCAATGTCCGAAGTTTGCGCATCTTTGCACGACAAGGACGGCTTTGTAAACATAGAGGGCTTTTACGACGGAGTTTTGCCGCTTGCCGACTGGGAGCGCGAGGATATTAAAAAATCGAATTTCGGCGACGAAAGCTTGTGCGCTTGCGCCGGTGTTAAAAAGCTCTACGCGCAGCGCGGATACAGCGCAAGCGAGGCTTTGCGAGTCTTGCCCACTCTGGAATTTACGGGCATGGGCGGAGGCTATCAGGGGCAGGGCAACAAGTCCATAATTCCCTCAACTTGCTTTTGCAAAATTTCAATACGCCTTGTGCCAAATCAAAACGGCGAAAAAATTTACAAGCTTGTAAGAGATGAAATAATAAAGCGCACTCCGCCGGCAGTTAAGGTTGAAGTTTCGCCGCTAGACGGCGTGGGAGATGCCTATTGCGTAATTCCCCCGAACAGGGAGGGCGCGCCGAATCCTTATCCGCAAAAACTTGCGAAAGTATTTGAGGCAGCCGAAGCGGCCGTAGAAAAAAATTTTGGCAATAAGCCCCTCTATTTGCGCGAGGGCGGGAGCATTCCGCTAATCTCGGACGTAAAGAGGATTACGGGCTTGGATTCTGTAATGCTTGGGCTTTTTACGCCCTCAGACAACTTGCATGCGCCAAACGAGTCTTTCTCGCTTAAGATTATGGAGCGCGCAATAAATTCATACGCGCAAATTTTCGAGGAACTTTCAAAATGATAATCTGCACGAAAAAGTACACCGACATTCCCTTCGCCCATCGCCAGCACTTGCACGATGGTCACTGCTCTTTTGTGCATGGCCACAACTGGGATATTTCGCTTGTCTTTGCCTGCCAAAAGCTCGACGAAAACGGCTTTGTCGTGGATTTTGGAAAGTTAAAATTTATAAGAAAGTGGATTGAGGACAATCTCGACCACGCCTGCGTTTTTGCAAAGAGCGACCCACTAAAAGACAAGCTTGTGGCGGCGGCTCCATGCGCTTGGAAAATTTATGAAGTCGAATCCTGCTCTTGCGAGGGGCTTGCGGCGCATCTATTGGACGTCTTTAACAAGCTCGTGCGCGAGCACACCGACGGGAGGGTATGGGTTTGCGAAGTGAGAGTTTCCGAAGACAAGAAAAACGAGGCTAGCGCCTTTAGGGACAAATGACTTACCCCGTAGTCGAGACATTTTACTCCGTTCGGGGCGAGGGCGCCTTTGCGGGGGCTAGCGCTTTTTTTATACGCCTTGCGGGTTGCCCTGTGAAGTGCCCGTGGTGCGATACGAAAGAGTCTTGGAAGGCTGAATCGAAGTTAAACCTTTCGGCGGGCGAGCTTGCTGCGGCGGCATCGCTTACAAATTGCGATTTTGCCGTAATAACGGGCGGCGAGCCCACGATACACCCGCTATTTGAGCTTGTGGACGAACTTAAGGCACAGGGAGTAAAAACTCACCTCGAGACTTCCGGCTACATGGATAAAAACTTGGATTTCGACTGGATTACGCTAAGCCCCAAGTTGCACTCCCACACAAGTAGCTCTTACTTGGAAGCCGCAGACGAGCTAAAGTTTATAGTTTCAAGCGAGCGAGATATAGAGCGCTACCTGGAAACTTTTGCAGATTTTATACCTAGCAAAAAATACGTATTTATAACGCCCGAAGCTTCAAAAATGGGCGATGAATCTCTACTGGGCGCGATAGTCGAAACCGTGAAAAGCCGCGGCGCTCCATTTAGAGTTGGGCTTCAGATACACAAATTTTTGAAGGTGCGCTGAGGTTCTCTGCGCTTGTGGCGAAGTTGTCTTGAGCTTTTGTTTAGAGTTTTTAGTTAATTTTAGTCTTATCAACTTTTACTTTCCTATCAAACTTTGGCTTTTGAGGCGTCTCTTGGATTTTCTTTTGTGGGGTGAGGGCTTATTTGATAGGAGCCTTAAAAATCACATAAAATCACATTAACTTTTGTGCTAGAGCCTTGCAGACGCTTTGAAAGAGGTGAGATTTTGCGCTTTGATTGTTTTAGCATTGCTTTAATTTAAGATGCTTTTCGCCGTGGCGTTACCAGCCTAAATTTTCGCGCTAATGCACAAACTTTTGGCGGGGCTTTGCGGGTGCTTGCCAGAGAGTTTGATTGAGTCTTAAATATTGACACAAAGGGGCTGTGCGTGTTTATTTCTTAATAAATTATGGACTTGGAAGCCGCATATAAAAAGTGTCAGGATTTGGCATACTCGCACTACGAAAATTTTCCGGTTGCGCGAATGGTTCCGAGGCGTTTGCGAAAGCACGTCGCGGCAGTTTACGCCTTTGCGCGCACTGCAGATGATATTGCCGACGAAAATCACGACACAATAGCTGCCGACTCTCCTGTTAGAGTCGAGTGGCTAAACGAGTATGTGGCAGAGCTTGACAAGTCGCTTAAGGGCGGGAAGCTCGACGAGCGCTGGGCGTGGATTTTTACGGCGCTTTCAAATACTATAAGGGAGTTTGATATTCCGACCAGCCTATTTACAGACCTAGTGAGCGCCTTCGCGCAAGATGTCGTAAAGAAGCGCTACGCCGATTACGCGGAGCTCTACGACTATTGCAGGCGCTCGGCAAATCCCGTAGGCAGGCTTGTTTTAATATTGCACGGCTTCAGAGACGAGGAGAGGTTTGCGATGTCGGATGCCATTTGCACGGCCTTGCAGCTTGCAAACTTTTGGCAGGATATGAGTGTTGATAGGGAAAAGAATCGCATCTACATTCCTCAAGAGGAGTGGGGGGCACTTACCGAAGAAGATTTCTTTGCGCCTATGGCAAGCGAGGCCGTCCGCAGTTGCGTTTGCGCTCAAGTTATAAGAACGGAGAGCTTGTTTGCGCGCGGGCAGGATTTGCCCAAGACTTTGCCCTTTCCGCTGAGCCTTGAAATAAAGCTTACGCTCGCCGGCGGCAGAATGATTTTAAAAATGATAGAGCGCCAGAAGTTTGACACTCTAAAGAAGCGCCCCGCCATCAGAAAGCGCGACAAGTTGAGAATTTTACTTTCTGCAATTTTTTAAGTTATGGAGGGTGAAATTTCAGCCGATGAGGCCTCGCAAGTGCAGGCCCGCAAGAGTTCAAATTTAGCTTTTGCCTTCTTTTGCATGTCTAAGGACAGGGCGCGCGACATGGAGGTCTTTTACAGCTATTGCAGAATTTTAGACGATATTGCAGACGATACTGCTACAACTCCGGAGCAGAAAATCGAAGCTTTAAATTTTTGGAAAAGCGAGATAGAAAAGATTTACTCGGGCCGAACGTCAAAGCTTTCAAAGATGTCCTGCCAGATACGCGACACCGTTATGCGCCGCGACGTTCCCAAGCAGTACATGCTCGACATAATAGACGGTGTTATGCGCGATACCGATCCCGCTCCGTTTGAGACCTACGCCGACATAAAAAAGTATTGCTATGGGGTGGCCTCGGCTGTGGGGCTTGTGTCTATATACATATTCGGATTTAAAAGCGAAAGGACAAAGCTCTTTGCGGAATCACTCGGATACGCCTTGCAATTTACAAATATCTTGCGCGATGTAGTTTACGATTATAAGCAGATGGGGCGCTGCTACATACCGCAAGTTGAGCTCGAGCGCTTCGGCGTAAAGCCGGAGGACTTTGGAGCCGATACTTTGAGCAAAAATTGCAAAGATTTGCTCAAGATGCTCTACTTTAGAGCAAAGCACTTCTTTAACCGCTCCCGCAGGCTCTTGCAGCCGGAGGACGCGCAGGCGCTTACACCGGCCTTTATAATGTGGGATATTTACGAGCACATACTCGAGGAAATCGCAAGGCGCGATTTTAATATCTCGGAAAATATTGTAAAAGTATCAAAGCCAAAGAAGATTGCACTCGCATTTTCGGCGATAAGAAGGGCGAAAAAGTACACAAAAAGCGCCGCAAAAAATTTTGGGCGCGCAGCGGTTTTGGGCGCGGGGTTATCGGGAATCGCGGCGGCAGTAAACTTGGCTCAAAAAGGCTACGAAGTCGATTTGTTTGAGGCAAAGTCGCGCGTGGGCGGAAGAGTGGGCGCTATGGATTTAAAGTCCGAGGGACTTCATCTGGATAACGGCAGCCACGCAGTTATGAATTGCTACGAAAGTTACCTGAATCTTTTAAAAACTCTGGGAACTTTCGACAGTTCGTTTTACCCGCCGGCCGATAAAATCGTGTTTGTAAAGCCCGGTGGCGAGAGCTTTTCATACGACTTTTGTGCAAGCGGCGGCGGTGTTTCGTCTCTGCTTGGAAACATATTTAAGTTTCCGAAAATAGAGGGCTTTTCCGTGGGCAAAAATTTGGCGATGCTCTTTAAGATAAAGATGTCAATGGCGGAGGCTTTCGAGGGTGAGACCGTAAGCGAGTATTTGGCGCGCCAGTCTGTTGGGGATGTCGCAAAGCGCCTGTTGTGGGAACCTTTTTGCGTTTCGGTCCAAAACACGGATTGCGATGAGGCCAGCGCAAAGATGTTTGTGGAAAGCATTAAAAAGTCGCTCTTGCGCGGAGTGGGAATGAGTGCGCTTTTAATAAATAAAGTTCCCTTCGCAGACACGTTTTGGCCGAGGGCAAAGTATTATTTGGAAGCTTGCGGAGGAAGTGTAAATTTGGCAAGCGCAGTCTCAAAAATAAATGTTGAAGGCTCTAGAATTGTTTCATTTGAGGCGGGCGGCAGGCTATTTGATTCCTACGACTATGTGGTATTGGCTCTTCCCAGAAAGATGCTAGCAAGTTTGCTAGATGGCGAAAGCAGTCTAAAAAAAGCGGCTGAAGGGATAGAGGATTCTCCAATTTTAAACATATATTTTACGACGGAAAAAAAGCTATTTGACTCTCCCTTTGTGGCTCTCGCGGAGTCGCCTTTGCACTGGGTTTTCGATAGAACCGAAAGCTCCAAAATTGGCGGCGGCAAGCGCCTATATTCCATCGTTGTAAGCGCATTTAGCGGCGATTTTAATCCGCAAAATTTGCGCGAAAAGGTCTTGGAAGAACTTAAGAAGTACTTTGGCGAATTTGAAATTGAAAGTTTTGTGCCGTCTTTATTTAAAGACGCCACCATACTTTCAACCTGCAAGGCGGAGGCCTTGAGGCCGCAGCCTTTGGGGCACTTTGAAAATGCGGCAATTGTTGGCGATTGGGTGAATACGGGGCTTCCTTGCACTATGGAAAGTGCGGCAAAATCGGCGGAATTAAGAGAGCTATGAAGATACTTTTTATCTTCCCGACAATTTTTGAAGCGGAGCCTTTTTTTAAATTTGCGGGGGCGGGAAGGCCAGCTCTTGGAAAGGTTGCGCATGCAAATTTGGGTTCAGTTAAATTTGTGGCAATAGTTTCGGGCTACGCTTGCGAAAGAGCAAGGCAAAGGGTGGAGTCTTTCGCAAAAAAGCAAAATCCGGACTTTGCAATTCTCTGCGGATATTGCGGAGCCTGCCGCTCGGAGCAGCGAGAGGGCGATTTTTTGTTTGATACTTCGAGCGATAAATTGCGCATAGCTTTTGAATCTGTTGGGGCCAAGCCCGCAAGGATAGCCTGCGAACCCTCGGTTGCCGGCGCTGAACGCAAAGCCGAGCTTGCAAAGTTGGGTTACGACGCTGTCGATATGGAAAGCGAATTGCTAAAAGGCCTCTTTGAGCCTAATGCCTTTGCATCTTTTAGGTGCATAAGCGATTCCGTAGATTCAAAAATTCCTGCGGAATTTTTTGATGCAATGATAGACCGAAAAAGCGGCGGGTGCAGATTTTTTTGCGCGGATATGCTAAGGGTGTTAAATCCTCTGAGAAATCCTCTCTTAATTCCGCATTTATTGGAATTTTCCTTAAAAGCCTCAAAGGTATCAAGGCATTATTCGGGCAAAATTTTGCGTTTATTGGAAAATTTGGCAAAAATTTAATTTGCAATGGCTCTGTTCAAATACGATTCTATGTGAAGATGAAAATTTTTAGGAGATTTGCGGCGCTTTGTACAGGGCAGGTTCTGCTCTGTGCGGCTTTGTTTGCGCAGTCGTCGCCCGTGAAGTTTGCCGACCAGAGGGATATAGTAGAGTCGGACTCCTTTGCGGCAGAGAAGGCAAAGAGGGCCTTAGATGCGGGAATGCCGACTTTAGCGCAGAGCATAACCCAGAAAATCTTGGCTTCGCAGTCTTTTGAAAATAAGGACGCCGTTAGGTTAATCCTGATAGATGCGCTAATAAATTTGGGAAACTTTGATGCGGCATTGTCTGAAATTTCAAATCTTGCAAAGCGCAACTCACAGGAGGTTTTGTTGCGCGAGGCCTTTGCGATGTCCATGGCGGGCTTGAAGGACAAGGCGGCACAGATACTTGTTAAAATTTCTCCGGATAAGCTAGGTAAAAAGTTTAAGCCTTGGTTTTACATTACTAGGGGGCTAATGCGCTTTGATTCGGGCGACTTTAAAAATGCGCTTTCGGACTTTAGCGAGGCCGGGAGCCTCTCGGACTCGGAGCTCGTAAAAAATCAGGCAGAGGTGCTGTCCGACTTGTGCAAGCTTTCAGGCGAGCTAAATGCGGCGGACTTGGAGTCTTTGGCGAGGGAGTTACAGCTTAAAAATTCGCTATTTTTAGGAATGGAATCCGGCGGGCAATTTGCGAAATTGTACGCGATTGTCCTAGATAGGTTGGGGCGCAAGGACGAGGCCTTGCAGGTTATTTCGGATACGCTTGACATAGCCTTAATAACGGATTCCGACCGCGACGAACTCGCCATAATATCGGCGAATGTTGAGCCTTCCAGAGAGCGCAAGCGACTGATGCTAACAGAGCTTTTAAAGCGCACTCGCTCTCCAAAAATAACGGAGCAGGCAATATATCTTTTGAGAAATGCGTATGAGACTGATAGGTTGGAGTATGCAGCTGTTTTGCAGGACATTCTAAAAAACGGCTCGCCCCTCGTGCGCGACAGAATTTTGCTTGAGCTTTCATACGATGCCCTCAGGCGCAATAATCTAGACGGAGTTGTTACAAACGCACAGGAGCTTTTGAAGGAGTATCCGGCCTCGGCGTTCGTCCCCAATGCCTACGGAGTTTTGGCGTGGGCCGCCTTTAGCAACATAGGCGGAAAAGCTCCGGAGTACCGCTTGGCTGCTAGATATTTCAATTCTTTGGCCTCTTACCAAAAGAGTGCAAAGGAGGCTGACTTTATAAAAATGCTCGCAGCCGATTGCTATTTTTTGGATAGGGATTACGATACGGCGGCAGCGATGTATAAGCCGCTATTGCTCTCGGAGCTAGAGAGCTCTTGGAAGGGTGGAGTATTTGTAAGAGCTGTAGAATCGCTTTTAAACCTAGGCGACATAGATGAGGCGGTTGGTCTTGCCGACGATATCTATAAGAGGGTGAAAATAGACGCAAATGATGTTTGGAATGCGGAGTGGGCAATTGCTAGTTCATACAAAGATAGCGGAAATTTGGACGCGGCAGTAGCGCGCATAGACTCGCTCATAGCAAATCCGGATCTGAAAAAATCAAATAGCGATTTGTACGCCCGCATGCTGTGGCTTCAGACGCGCCTTGCCGAGAGCATGGGCGAGTATGAAAAAACTCTATCGCTTGCAGATAATCTTTTAGGCGCAATAAAAAGCGGAAAGCTCAAAGTTTCGCAGGCAACTGCCGATTCTGTGTCTTCATCCGCCCTCTTAATAAAGGCGAGGACTCTCGCGAGCATGTCAAGGCTGGAGGGCGAAGGCGGCGCGTTTGCTGTGTATGAGCTTCTCAGAAAAACCTATCCGCGCAGCGATGCCGCTCAAGTTTCCTACCTCTACGAGGCAAGGCTATACGCCGCAAAGGGAGCTTACGCTCAGGCTCAACAGCTATGCAAGAAGCTCGCGGACTTATTCCCCGAAAGCCCCTATGCGGATATAGCTTTGTACGATGCCGCCTTGTACTCTCGCAAACTTGGGCTTGAGAGCGACTACAGGGAGGCTTTGGCCCTTTTAAACAGGCTTGTCGATAACTATCCGGATTCTTCCAAAGTATTCTTTGCAAAGATTGCCCAGGCTGAGATTTTGCGACTTATGGGCGACTTTGCCAATGCTGGTGCAATCTATAGAAGCGTTGTAAACTCCTTTGAAAATCACCCGCAAATCAGGGTTGCCATGATGGGCTTGGGCGATTGCTACCTGGCTCAGAGCGGAAAATATTCCGACGCTTCGTCCACTTTTGAAAAGCTCTACTATATGCCCGCAATGCCGTCCGACGCAAAGGCGGAGGCCGCGTTTAAGTGGGGCTTTGCGCTCTCTCTATCCGGGCGCAAGCGCGAGGCAACCGAGGTCTGGTGGATATCCGCAAACGACTTCCTAAAGGCTCTGGATTCTCAAAATAAAAGAACCTCGCAATTGGAGGGCAAGGAGAAGTACTGGATTGCAAGGACCCTTTTGGAACTTGCAAAGACTTTTGAAAATTCCGGCGACAAGTCTTCGGCGGCGTCCGCTTACGAGCTGTTGGTCGCGTACGATCTGCCCGGGGCGAGTGTCGCAAAGTCAAAGCTCACATCAAATTCTAAGAGGTAAATATGGACAGATTTTTGACAATCTTTAATTCCGGCGGGCCGATGATGTTTCCATTGCTCATCGCTTCCTTCGTAGTGTGCATACTTTTTTTGGAGAGGTTTTTGTATCTGCACAAGGCTCAGATTAAAGCCACCGATTTTGTGAGCGGTCTGAAAGTTCCGCTTAAAAAGGGCAGGCTTTTGGAGGCGCTTACCATATGTGAGGAAACTCCGTGCCCGGTATCGAGAGTGCTAAAGGCGGCACTCTTAAATTGCGAGAGCTCAAAGGCCGTTATGGTCGACGGAATAAGGGCGGCTGCATTGCTTGAATTGCCTCTTTTGCAAAGGAGGCTTTCGAGCATAATTTTAATCGCAAAGATTGCACCTCTAATGGGGCTTTTGGGAACTGTGCTTGCGCTTACGCAGATATTTTACAAAATGGGCAGAAGCGGTTCATACGTAACGGCTGCAGAGTTTTCCGACCAGATTTACGCGGCTTTGATAAGTACGGCTTCTGGGCTTTTCCTATGCTTGCTGGCCTGGGTTATGTACGCATTCTTGCTCGGCAGAGTAAGGGCTATCGCCCACGACATAGATTGGGCTTCAAATGAAATGATTCTATTTATAGAAAAGGGAATGCCCGCCGACGAACATCTAAAAATGCTTGGGAATAAAAAGAATGATTAATTCTTTCGACAGAATCGACTGCATGTCGCACGTTCAAAAAGACGGATTTTCCTTGAGCGTATTCGCGCTTTTTGACGTGTTCTTGATTGCGCTTTTATTTACACTTTTTTCGTCGAAATTCATACTCGCTCCCGGAGTTGAAATCGATTTGGAAGATTCCATAGCTTTGCCAAAGGCTGATTCGTCGAAAATGGGAGCTGCGGTTGCAAGCGACAGTATAAGCGTTTTGAATTTGAGGGGCAAGGGCATGGTCGTATTTGACGGGAAAATCTACAATCCCGAGACCTTTGCGCGATTTTTGCAGGGCTACAAGCCGGCGGGCAGCGTTCTGTTAATAAAGGCCGACAGCGGCGTAAGTAGCGAGCTTTTGCTGGAAATTTCAGCGGCGGCAAGAGGCGTTGGATTCAAAAAAATTTTGCTTGCGGCGGAGCCAAAGTAAATTATGAAGGCAAAGTCGGGATTTTTTACTGCATTTAATGTGGGGGTATTGCTCATCCTGCTTTGCTTTGCCGTGGCTATTTACAACTTTCCAAAGCTTCCGAGAGTAGGCGAATTTGAGATGAGCGATAGCGCTATTGTCGCCTTAGACTTGCGCAAAGCCACGCCGAGCCAGCTTGAGATACTCGCGCTAAACGATGGAGCACCGCTATTTTTCTACACGGAATTTAACTACGGGAACATAGAGTTCGATTTGCCTACGCTATCGCCAATTGATGTGTCAGAGCAAGATTCGTCCACTTACAGTGCGCTCTCGCGCTTTGAGGAGGGCATATTAAAAAGTGTGGACTTCTCAACACCAAAGCTGATGTCGCCGGAGTCGTCGATATACTCGATTTTCGGCAGGGGAACTAGCGCTAGCGGCGGAGGGGTTAAAAATTTTTCCAAATCCGAAAAGCGGCAAAAAATTTCGCTTAGAATCTTGGAGTTTGAAAGCGGAAAATTAATATATTCAGGCAAATTGGATTCAGCTATCGACACCGGTGATTTTCTGTGGTCGCCGGTTGAGATGACTATGTTCGTAAACCTGGACGGCTCTGCCAGCGCGCCTCTTGCTACGTCGCTATCGGGCGTTGAGGCCCTGGATAGGTCGCTTGAGGATTTCGTGTTAAAAAATTCCGACAGCTTTAGGCTAAAGCCCGGCTTCTACAAGTTGGTTTTTTCGCATTAAATTTTTGCTCTTCGGCATCGGGGCGCTAAAAAAACGCAAAAATCGCAAAAAAAGCTTTAAATGTTTCAAAAAAGGCGTAGCGTCTCGAGGAATTATGAAAGTTGTATTGGCATATTCCGGCGGATTGGATACTTCCGTCATCGTCAAGTGGATTAAGGAGCGCTTCAATGCTGAAGTCGTCACATTTGCGGCAAATGTCGGCCAGCAGGAAGAGTTAAACGGACTGGCCGAAAAGGCTAAGGCAACCGGAGCGGTTGCGCACTACACCGTTGATTTGGAGGACGAGTTCGCCTCCGACTTCATTTTCCCGATGATGAGGGCAAATGCTCTCTATGAGAATCAGTACTATCTCGGCACCTCGATTGCGCGTCCTTTGATTGCTAAGGCGCACGTTGAGATTGCGCGCGCAGAGGGGGCAACGCACTTGGCTCACGGTGCGACGGGCAAGGGCAATGACCAGTGCAGGTTTGAAATTTCCTACGCGGCTTTGGCTCCGGATCTCAAGATTATTTCTCCTTGGAGAATGGAGGAGTTCCGCAAGGCTTTCCCGGGCAGGTCTGAAATGATAGAGTACTGCCGCAAGCACAACATCAATGTAGAGGCTTCGGCAAAGAAGCCCTACTCGATGGACAGAAATATGCTCCACATTTCATACGAAGCCGGAATTTTGGAGGATCCGTGGTTTGATCCGACCGTTGCTGAAAATAAGGATATGTTTAAGCTCACGGTGGATCCGGTCGATGCTCCCAATGAGCCCGAGTACATTGAGCTTGAGTTTGTAAATGGCGATTGCGTTGCAGTAAACGGCAAAAAGATGAAGCCTTCCGATGTCATGAGGACGCTGAATAAGCTTGCCGGCAAGCACGGCATAGGCAGGGTCGACTTGGTTGAGAACCGCTTTGTGGGCATGAAGAGCCGCGGCGTTTATGAAACTCCGGGCGGCACGATACTCTTGTTTGCCCACCGCCAGATTGAATCGATAACGATGGATAGAGACCTTGAGCACCTGCGCGACTCTCTGATTCCCAAGTATGCGGAACTGATTTACAACGGCTTCTGGTTTGCGCCCGAGCGCGAGGCTCTGCAGGCTTTCATAGACAAAAGCCAGGAAAACGTCACGGGCACAGTGCGCCTAAAGCTCTACAAGGGCAACACCATTTGCGTCGGCAGAAAGAGCCCATTAAGCCTCTACGACGAGCATGTCGCGAGCATGGAGGGCGTCAAGAGCGATTACAATCCGGACGACGCCACGGGCTTTATACATCTAAATTCTTTGCGACTTCGCAACCGTGCTCTAAAGCAGGGTGTGTCGAAAGATGCGTTCGCAAGAAAGTCGGATTTGAAGCGCGAATAGTTGAGCTTCTCGAATTTTCAAAAAGGGCGCATCTTAAGGGTGCGCCCTTTGTTTTGTGCGCGCATTTGCCTATCGGTGAAATAGAACTTAACATTAAGCTTGCCTTAAGCGGGGTAAAAAAAGGATAATAGAATAAAATGAACAACAGTAAATATAAGCTTGCCACATGGGTCAACCTGCCGGATAGGCAATGGCCCAACAAAGTTATAAAAAGCGCTCCCATATGGTGCAGCGTGGATTTGCGCGACGGCAATCAGGCCCTGGCGGTTCCGATGACTATTTCAGAGAAGTTAGAGCTTTACAAGACTTTGGTGGCGATAGGTTTTAAGGAGATAGAAGTTGGGTTTCCCGCAGCTAGCGATACCGAGTTTAACTTTTTAAGAAAGCTCATAGACGAAAATCTCATAGCAGACGATGTGTGCGTGCAAGTTCTCACCCAGAGCAGGGAGGCCTTGATACGCAAGACATTTGCCTCGTTAAAGGGGGTAAAAAACGCCATAGTGCACCTCTACAACAGCACTTCCGAAAGGCAGAGGCGAATAACTTTCAAAATGAGCCGCAAGGAAATTTTGGGCATTGCAGTCCGCGGGGCAAAGCTTGTAAGAGAGCTTGCCGATGAAGCGAAAGAGCAGGGCACAAATATAAGAATGCAGTATTCGCCGGAGAGCTTTAGCGATACGGAGCTGGACTTTGCATTGGAAGTTTGCGAGGCAGTAAAGGAGATTTGGAAGCCTACTGTCGATAACAAGATAATTCTCAATCTGCCCGAGACCGTGCAGTACACGACTCCAAATATACACGCCGACCAGATAGAGTGGATGTCTCGCAACATATCTGAGCGCGATAAGGTTTTGATAAGTCTACATACGCACAACGACCGCGGCACCGGAGTTGCAGCTACGGAGCTTGGCATTATGGCCGGGGCCGACAGGGTTGAGGGAACTCTCTTTGGAAACGGAGAGCGCACCGGAAATTTGGATATAGTAAACGTTGCCTTGAATTTGCTCGCACAGGGTGTTGACCCGAAGCTTGATTTTTCAAATCTGCCCGCAATCAGGGCGGTTTACGAGAGGTGCACGCATATGGAGGTTCCTCCGCGCCAGCCCTACGCGGGCGACTTGGTATTCACCGCTTTTAGCGGCTCGCACCAAGATGCTATAAAAAAAGGTATGGCGGAGCGCAGAAAGCAGAAGGCAGAGGGCAAGGACTACTGGGAAGTTCCCTACCTCTTGATAGATCCCGAAGATATAGGCAGAAACTACGAGGCTATAATCAGGATAAATTCTCAGAGCGGAAAGGGAGGTGTGGCGTACATACTCGACACCGACTATGGATTTGACCTGCCAAAGGCTATGCATCCGGAGGTTGGCGACTACATAAACGGCGTTGCCGACAAGCTCGGTAAGGAGCTTATGCCCGCGGAAATTTACGAGCTCTTTGAAAAGGAGTTTGTGAATAGGTGCGATATATTGAAGCTGTTAAGCTACAAGATTTCCTACACAAAGAGTGCGGACGAACTAAATATAAGCGCAAAGATTCTTTATAAAGGTAAAGAAATGGAAGTTTCAGCCAGCGGAAACGGTCCAATAAACGCCTTTGTAAACGCGCTTGAAAAGGCGGGCTTAAAGAACTTTAAGCTAAATGACTACCGCTCTCACGCAATAGGAACGGGCTCGGCTAGCAATTCGGCGGCGTACATAAGCTTAATTGATACCGAGTCTTCAAAATCGACATGGGGGGCGGGCGTTGATTCCAATATAGAGCTTGCTGGCTTAAAGGCCTTAGTGAGCGCCTATAACAGGTACAATTGCCAAGCCTAAATTTTGTAAAGTCCGCCGATTCTGTCGGCGGGCTTTTTTGCAATTGTTTTTTATGCATAAAAATTTATTAGCGCAGGGCAAGGGCGCGAAAGCCTTTGAAACGTTCTTTGCCATAATATCTGTCTCTCTCACATTGGCTATGACAGTTTTGGGAGGCAGCATAGTTAATGTTGCTCTTCCCGCACTTGCGCACAAATTTTCTATTTCGGCTTATTCCGCCATTTGGATTGTAAACGCCTTCCAATTTGCCCTGTTGGTATCGCTTTTGGCTTTCTCTTCTATGGGTGAAATTTACGGATACAAGAAGGTCTTTTTGGGCGGGTGCCTATTCTTTACCCTATCTTCAGTCTTTTGCGCCCTGAGCTCTTCATTCGGAATGTTAATTGTGGCAAGGGCTGTGCAGGGCATATCCGCAGCGGCTATTGCGGGAGTTAATTTTGCGCAGTTAAAAGAAATATATTCCAAAGAAAAATTTGCCTTGGGCTTGGGAATTAACGCCATGGTAGTTTCAGTTGCGGCGGCAGCAGGGCCATCAATATCAAGCCTTATATTGTCGTACCTATCTTGGGAGTGGCTATTTTTAGTAAACATACCGCTAGGTGTGCTGGCTGTGGTCTTCGGAGTATTTTTTCTACCCAATAGCAAGAGGGACGAAAGTAAAAAATTCGATGTGTTTGGAGCCTTTGCAAACGCTGCAATACTGGCAATCTTGGTGTATGCGGTAGATTCTTGCGCGCACGGCGGCTATACCTTAACGGTAATTTTAGCGATAGCTCTAGCTGTCCTAGGCTTTCTCTTTGTGAGGCGCGAGCTTAATATGGATTCTCCGATTTTGCCTGTGGATTTATTCTCTATCCCGATATTTGCCGTATCGGTATTGGCTTCGGTATGCTCGTTTATGGCGCAGGTGCTCGTGATAGTTTCCATGCCCTTTACTCTGCACGATTTATGTCTGAAAGATTCCGGCAGGATAGGTCTTTTAATGACGCCTTGGCCGCTTGCCGTCTTTTGCATAGCGCCATTTTCAGGCTATCTATTCTCAAAGTTTGGGGCGCCAACATTGGGATTTGCCGGCATGATGATTTTTTCAGTTTCGGCATTTCTTTTAAGCTTTATAGATGCAAATACTCCCGACTTATACATAGCACTTCTGATAGCGGCATGCGGGCTTGCAAACGGGCTATTTCAACCGCCGAACAACGCGACCATAATGCTGGCGGCTCCAAAAAATCGCTCCGGTGGGGCAAGCGGAACGGTTGCAACTGCCCGATTGCTTGGGCAGACCTTGGGAGCTTCTGTAACTGCAATAGCCTTTATGTTGGATCCAAAGTTTGGCGGGCTTATTTCTTCAAAGCTTGCGGCAATTATAGCCCTAATTACGGCCATAGTAAGCCTATTTAGAGCGGGCAACTTCAAGTTGCGCAGGCCATAGCCTTATTTTGCAAAAAAAAGCCCGCAAATACGCGGGCTTAAACATTAAAATGGGAAGGGATTGTCAAGCGGTTTCGGGGCTTGCTTCGGGGCATCTTTCTCTTGCTTTTGAGGAACGTACAAGCGCATACTCTCCTCAAAGGGCTTTGCCTTTGTATGGACCTTCAAACCCTGCACGACGATTGCCTGATGCGGCCTTACAGGGCAAATATATTCGCAGGCACCGCAACCTATGCACACGCTTTCGTGAACATGTGGAATATATAGGCTCTTCTTTTCGTCAAAGGGTATCATCTCTATCGCTTGCACGGGGCAGTGTTCGGCGCAGGCGGCGCAGTCGGTTCCATCGGTGTAAACTACGCAGAGCTTTTCGTTAAATATAGCCGTTCCTATCTTAACTTCCATCTTCTGCTTGTTGCTCAAAAACTGAATTGCGCCCGTTGGGCAAGTCTTTGTGCAGTTGTGGCAGTTGGGAAGGCAAAAGCCCGATGAAAAATCCATATATGGCTGCATGAAGCCCTTCAAACCCCATTCGAAAACCGAGGCCTTTAGAACTTGCGACTTGCATGAAGATATGCACCTCTGGCAGCCCGTGCAATTTTCCAAGAAATTTTCTATGCTCTTTGAACCCGGAGGAGACGCGAGGCGCTTGTCGGCTCTATGCCCGCTTACGCGGTAATCGGAGGCTCCGTCTAAAACTTTCAGACTGTGCTTTTGCTCGAGTTGCTCATCGTGTTTTGCACAGCCGGAAAGTGTAGCGATTGCGCCTATTGTTGTTGCGGCAAATCTGCGGCGCGAAATATTTTCGGCATCTTGATTTTGCACTTTTTCTTCTTTAGAGAACAATTTTTTGTATATGGGATTTATACCGATTTTTAGCGAAGATTTAGGGCAGCCCGCCATGCAGTCAAAGCAGAGTACGCAGCGGGAAAAATCAACTTTCCTCTCCTTTACATTTATGCACTTTGCCTTGCATGTCCGCTCGCACTTCCCGCAGGCTACGCAAGTTTTGCTATCCATGGATACATTCAAAAGCGCAAACTTTGAAAGCCCTCCCAGAAAAGCTCCGACAGGGCAGAGCGTATTGCAAAACAGCCTCCCTTGAAAAGCGGAGACAAGCGCTGTTAGAATCAATAGAAATATAGAAAATCCGAAGGCGGGTATGGATATTGCCGGATTCGGAACCGGATTTAAGTCGTAGTAGCCCATATTGGCAAGTGTGGCGCTTGCGGCGTTTACGGATTCCGATGAAACTATGAAAATTCCGCCCATAATTTTTCCGTATAGCGAATATGGGTCTATCAAGCCCAGAAGTGCGCCAAAGCCAAATATTATGGCGAGTATTGCAAGGCCTAAAAATATTGCGCGCAGTGCCGTAAGCCCCTTTGAGTACTTTAACCTGGCAAAGTTTTTCAGGCAAAATTTGCCGAGAGCCGTATTTTTTAAGAATTTATTTTCCGACGGAAACTTTGCGATTTTTCTAAAGATATCCATCATAATGCCAAATGGGCATATGAAAGAGCAGTAGGCCCTGCCAAGTATAAGCGCAAGCCCCGCAAAGGCGATAAAAGCCCAAGATGCGGCAATTCCAAGCCCCGCAAAAAATTTTAGCACTGCCGGCATAAACTGAAGCGAAGCCGGCGGATACATGTAGTAAATCTTTGGCAGCTTGTGGTAGACGTCAAAAAACTGCAGGCTTATTGCAATGAAAAATATCAGCGCAAAAGCGATTCTAAAAATTCTTAAAAACTTCATAGGCTAAAATGTAAAATCGGAGCGCCTTAGGCGCCCCGATTTTGAAGATTTTTATGCAACCGATATTCTCTTCATATTTAGCTTCTTTAAGTCGGCAGTTCCGACTCCGAGCTTTTCTGCGAAGCCTATATATGGAATTTCCGAAATTTCGTAGGGCTTGCCCATTCCGTACTGCTTTGCGACAGTCGCAAAAATCTGCACTGCAGCAGCGTCGGCAGCCACAATATCAGTCGATATAATCTGGTATTTCGCAACAGGCGCAAACTTCGGAGACTTTCCCTGCGGCCCGTGTTCGAGCATCACGCGGTATGCGTCAACAATAGTAAGCGTCGTCTTCTGGTAGGTCGAGAAATCTGCTATGCACTGGGGCAGGTCGCTTCTGTGCCAAATTTGCCTGTCGAGAACGCAACCCATGTAGTTTTTCATAGCGCATGTAATCTTTGCGCCGCCGTGGTGTTTTAGTATGGGAATATTTATGAATACGTCGGCAGTTGCTGCAAGCCTGTGAACCTTTGCGTTCTTTAGCGAAACTCCCTTGGGAATTTCACGATTTACATACATGTTGTCGGCATTTCCCGCAACCATAGTGCCCCCAGCAGCTTCTACTGCAGCGGCAATTCCGGAATTTTTGTAGCAATCTGCCGGATTTTGGCAGGTGTGGTCAAAGCAAAGCACTTCTTTTGCACCTGCTGCCAGGCAGCTCTTTACGACTGCTGCAACTAATTCTGGATCCGTATTTGCACCGAACTCGGGGGCCTTGTCCCAACCTATATTGGGCTTTATAACGACAGTTTGCCCCTCCTTTACAAAGCGAGACATTCCGCCCATCTCTGCGATTCCCTTTTCAAACATCTCAACGGGTGTTCCGCCATAGATTGCAACTAGGTCCAAATCTTTTTTCTGCTCCTGCTGGGCAAGCAAGGTGCCTTTTGCTCCGGCTACTACGGCAGCCGCTGTTACTGTCTTTACAAATTCGCGTCTCTTCATAATCGTGTCCTCTAAGCGTAGTATGTATTATGCTGTACTAAGGTGTATTTTTAATCGTTTTATTGTCAAGTTAAGATAATTAGACTACATAACTACCTCACAGTTCAAAGCTTTTTTAACTGCCCTTTAATTCTCTTATTCTTCTGGTCTAGTCTTTAATAGTTTACTGGCACTTTGTGCGAGTGTTTAACTTCCATTATTTTCAAAGCGCCTCTTTAATTCGCCGAGAAATATTTTTGCAGCTTCCGAAAAATATCTGTCCTTTTTCCAAACTATGTTAAGTTCAGCTTCTACTTTTGGCATAAGCGGTCGGAAGCACAAGTTGCTAGTGGGGCTAGTGTCGGCAAGTTTATCCAAGGTCAGCGCACATCCTACGCCCTCTTTTACCATTATTGCGGCGTTGTAAATTAGATTGTAACTTGCTGCTATTTTAAATTTAGAAAGGTCTTCACCTAGCCACTCCACTAGATCGTTTCTTGAGTGCGACTTGTTTGCAACTTGGCGCGACACTAACAGCGCCTGATTAAACAAATCCTTCTTCTGTATGCGCTTTTTTGCAGAAAGGGGATTGTCGCTTCTCATTAAAAGCCCCCAAGTGTCTTTGTAGGGAAGTGTCAGATAATCGTATTTAGAGAGGTCTGCCGGCTGTATTAAAAGCCCGAAATCCAATAGCCCCCTGTCTAGCTTTTCAGTTACATCGTCGGCGTTGCCGCTAAAGAGGTGGTAGCATATATTGGGGTTTGTCTCTCTCAGATCCCTAACTATAGACGCAATCTGGCCCATTGCGCAAGTTTCGCCGCCGCCTATATATACATCTCCGGAAACTTCCGTCCCCTGCCTGGAAAATTCGGCTTGCGTGCGCTGAACCATATCCAAGATTTCCTCCGCTCTCTTTTTTAGCAGAATTCCTTCCGGCGTTAGGCTTATGCTGTGGCTGCCCCTTTGGAATAATTTGTGGCCCAGCTCGTACTCCAAATCCATAAGCTGCCTCGAAAGAGTAGGTTGGGTTACGTGCAGAATGTTTGCAGCCGCAGTTATACTGCCCTCGCGCGCGACGGCCATAAAGTACTTTAGCACTCTTAGCTCCATAAAATCTCCTTGCTGATTTGATTCTAGTCTTACCTGAGTTTTATGCTTGTCAAGCATATCTTGCTATAATATATAAGTATTTGCTATTTCAGAAAATTTTGCGATAATTGAAGCGAAAGGAAGAAGTTAATATGTCTAAAAAAGTTTTAATAATTTCAACTAGCCCGCGCAAGAACAGCAATTCCGACATTCTCGCCGACGAATTTGCAAAAGGGGCTACTGAGGCTTCAGCGGAGGTCGAGAAAATCAATTTGTCGCAAAAGAGCATATCATTTTGCCGCGGTTGCCTTGCTTGCCAAAAAACTAAGAGATGCGTAATCCGCGACGACGCCGAGGCCATCATAGAAAAGATGCGAAATTCAGACGTCATTTTATTTGCAACTCCCGTTTACTTCTACGAGATGTGCGGGCAGATGAAGACTCTTTTAGATAGGACAAACCCCATATTTGCCTCCAACTACAAGTTTAGGGACATATATCTGATTGCGTGCGCCGCAGATAGCGACAAAAATGCGATTAATGGTGCCGTAAACGGCCTTGGCGGCTGGATAGCCTGCTTTGACAAGGCGAGCCTCAAAGCCTCCTTGGCGGGCGTGGGTGTTTGCGATGCGGGCGAGGTTTCAAAGCAAAAATCGCTTTTGCGCAAGGCCTATGAAATGGGAAAGAGTATATAGAGCTTTTTAACATATAAAATACGAGGATTTTTACAAAATGAATAAGAACTTAATGAAAATGTTTCTGCCTCTCTTTTGCCTTTGCGCGGTTTCAAACGCAAGTGGCGGCGGCGAAAAGCCCGCTCGCAGTGCGGCGGCAATGCCGGATAGGGGAGGGGATAACTATGTGCCCTACGAGGATAGAACGGGGGGAGAATCAATAGTTTACTTTACGCGCAAATTAGACGCTCAAGGGCTTATCGAGGCCTATGACAAAGTTGCCTTTGACTTGGTCGGGAATGTCGGTGTAAAGCTCCATACGGGCGAGAGAAACGGCCCGAATATCATACCGCGCGAATGGGTTAAAACACTCCTTCAAAAGCGCCTGCCCGACGCCAAAATAGTTGAGACAAACACCTATTACGAGGGCGATAGATACACGACTAAAAAGCACCGCAAAACTCTAGAAATAAACGGCTGGACCTTTTGCCCAGTGGATATTTTGGACGAAGATGCAACTGCCACTCTGCCCGTGAAGGGCGGCAAGTGGTTTAAGGAAATGTCGGTAGGCAAGAATCTAAAGAATTACGATTCCCTTCTTGTGCTTACCCACTTTAAGGGGCACACCATGGGAGGCTTTGGAGGCAGCAACAAAAATATAGGCATAGGCTGTGCAGACGGTCGCATAGGCAAGGCTTGGATACATTCAACGCCCGGGCAGAGCAACCCCTGGAACATCGCAAAAGAGGAATTTATGGAGCGCATGACGGAGTCCGCAAAGTCGGTAGTGGATTTCTTTGGGAAGCGCATATGCTATGTAAACGTGATGCGCAATATGTCGGTATCCTGCGATTGCGAGGGGGTCGGGGCTGCTCCGGTTGTCACTCCGGATGTGGGTATATTGGCTTCTACCGATATTCTGGCTGTCGATCAGGCTTGCGTAGACTTGATATACGCAATGACTGAGTCCGAGCACAGAGATATGATAGAGCGCATAGAGAGCCGCCACGGCTTGCGCCAGCTAAGCTACATGAAAGAGCTTGGCATGGGGCGAGACCGCTATGTGCTTATAGACCTAGATAACGGAGGTAGGCGCATAAGCGCAAAGGAGGCCGTCAAGGGCTTAAAGCCTTTTAAAAAGTAAAATTTGGATTTAACAATAAAACTTGCTAATCTATGAAACTTATAAAGGACAGGGAATTTGAAGGCGAAAGACCCTTGTTTTTCGCAAGGGATGTAAAGTTGGAAAACGTCACTATCCACGCCGGAGAGTCCGCTTTAAAACACTGCCAGAATATATGCGCTGCAAACTGCCGCTTTGAGGGCAAGTATCCGTTTTGGCACAACGACGGTTTTAAAATTAAAAATAGCTTATTTACGGAGGGTGCGAGGGCTGCAATATGGTATTCTAAAAATATGCTGATGCTCGATACCATAGTGGAGGCCCCAAAGATGTTTAGAGATATGGACGGAATGCGCGTAGAAAATTCGCGCTTTCCAAACGCGCTTGAAACCCTTTGGCACTGCGCGAACGTCGAGCTTAAAAACGTAAGTTTTGACAAGGCCGACTATCTGTTTTTGCAGAGCCGAGACATTTGGATTGAGGATTTAAAGTTAAATGGCAACTACTCCTTTCAGTACTGCAAAAATATGGAAATTAGAAATTCCATAATAAATTCTAAAGACGCCTTTTGGAATACGGAGAATGTATCGATTTACGACTCTGTAATCGACGGCGAATACTTGGGCTGGCACTCAAAGAATCTGAAACTTGTAAATTGCAAAATCTCAGGCACACAGCCCCTTTGCTACGCCGAGAATTTGGAAATGCAAAATTGCACCATGGCTGAAGATGCTGATTTATGCTTTGAGTATAGTACGCTGAATGCCGAAATAAAGGGGGCTATTAAGAGTGTTAAGAATCCGTCAGGCGGTTCTATAAGTGCGGATTTTATAGGAGAGCTTATTATAGACGAACACTGCCTGAATCCGAAGGCTTGTAAAATTAAAGCGAATGTGGGAAAGTCCGCTCAAATATGAAGTTTAATTTTGACGAAGTTTTAAATAGGCGCGGAACTTGTTCTGTAAAGTGGGATTTATCTAAGGACGAGCAAGTCCTGCCCATGTGGGTTGCGGATATGGATTTTAAGACATCTCCCGCAGTAATAGAGGCCTTGGAGGCGAGGGCGAGAAGCGGCGTATTTGGCTATGCTTTACCGCCGGAAGAATTTTATTTGTCTTTGATAGATTGGTTTAAGGGCAGACACTCGGTAAGTTTTAAGCGCGAGTGGCTCCTTTACACGACGGGCGTAGTTCCCGCAGTGTCGGCGATAATACGGGCTTTGACTTCTCCCGGAGACAAGGTCTTAGTTCAGCAGCCGGTTTACAACTGCTTCTTCTCCTCAATAAGAAACAACTCATGCGAGATTGTCTCGAGCGATTTGCTTCTAAGAGACGGCAGGTACTATATGGATTTTGAGGATTTGGAGCAAAAGCTTGCCGATCCAAAGCTAAAGGTGTTTTTGCTCTGCCAGCCGCACAATCCATCGGGCAGGATATGGACGAGGGAGGAGCTTTCCGAGGTTGGCAGGCTTTGCTTAAAGCACGGAGTCTATGTCCTGTCGGACGAAATCCATTGCGACTTGCTCTTGGGCGGGCGCAAATACGACTCCTTCCAGAGCTTGGATAGCGAACTTGCAGAAAATTCCGCCACTTGCGTTTCCGTAAGCAAGAGCTTCAATTTGGCAGGGCTTCACGCGGCAAACATAGTGGCGCGCGACGAATCTATCAGAAAGAGGATAGACAGGGCTTTGAACATAAACGAGGTTTGCGAGATAAGCCAATTTGCAATCGATGCGCAGATTGCAGCTTACAGGCATTCCGCTGAATGGCTTGACGAACTTCTGCTATATCTAGAGCAAAATTTTAAATTTTTAAAAAATTATATTGCCGAAAATTTGCCGGCTTTAAAGCCTCTAAATTTGGAGTCCACATACCTGCCTTGGATAGACTGCCGAAATTTGGGGTTAACTAGCGGCAAAATCTCTGATTTGCTCTTAGAGAAATCGAAGCTTTGGATAAATCCCGGCACTTTGTACGGGGGCTGTGGCGAGGGCTTTATACGCATAAATATAGCCTGCCCGCGCTCGACTCTCGCGGATGGGCTTGATAGAATGAAAGGCGCTCTAAAGTGAAGTCCGAATACACACTGGGTATGAAGATGGGCGTATTGTTGGCTTATTTTCTAATCTACTTTGTGTGGGGTTCGACTTACTTTTTTATAGGGCTTGCGCTAAAGGATTTTCCGCCCTTTTTGCTAGGGGCTGTGAGGTTTCTTGCGGCGGCTATAATTCTTCTAATGCTTTGCTCCCTGAGGGGGGAGTGCGTTTTTAGCGCAAAGCTAGTTAAGAGTTCCGCGGTGAGCGGGATAGTCTTGCTGTTTATAGATATGGCCGTGATAATGCTTGCGCAAAGCTATGTTACAAGCAGCCTCGTAGCCATCGTAGCCTCCTCGACTGCAATTTGGATTATGGCTTTGGACGTTCCGATGTGGGGTGTTAATTTTAAAAATCCCTGCAAAGTTGTCGGGATAATTGCGGGCTTTTTGGGAGTTGCGATGCTTTTTATAGAGCAGCTATTTTCGAGCTTTTCAGCTTCTTCAAAGGGCGAATACGGAATAGCCATTTTAATTTTTGGTTGCATCTCTTGGGCGCTCGGCACGCTTTATGCAAAGTATAAATCCTCGCAAACAGAGGGGATAAACGCCTTTGCAGGCGGCGCTTGGCAGATGTTCTTTGCAAGTATTGCATTTTGGATTTGCTCAATAGCTCTGGGCGAAATTGGAGATTTTGATTTTAAAAGCGCAAGCAAGACATCTTATGCGGCGCTTGCGTACTTGATATTTTTTGGCTCAATACTGGCCTATTCGGCTTACATATGGCTTTTAAAGCTAAGGCCCGCTGCGGAGGTCGGAACACACGCCTACGTAAACCCCGTAGTGGCGCTTCTTCTTGGGGTTTTTATTGGCGGAGAGCGCGTGTCTGCAATACAGATTGCGGGGCTTGCCATAATTCTTGGAAGTGTCGCTATGGCTACATTGGCAAAACCTAAAAAGACTTTTATAGAAAATGAATAGCTTAAACCCTACAAGTTCATCGCAGAGATACATAATTTTAGACGCAATTCGCGGCTTTGCGCTGCTTGGCATATGCCTTGCAAACTATCCGGAGTTTTCGCTCTACAGCTTCTTGCCTGAGTCTCTGGCGGCTAGCTTCCCAAGCTTTGATGCGGATAGGATTTTGCGCTACTTTTTGTACATATTTGTGGACGGAAAGTTCTATAGCATATTTTCGATTTTATTTGGAATAGGCTTTTCCATAATTCTTTTGAATGCCAAGAAAAAGGGCGCAGATGGGATAGCTTTCTTTTACAGGCGAATGATTGTATTGGCTATCATAGGCTTTTTGCATCTGATGTTTATTTGGAGTGGAGACATAGTCTTGCTGTACGCGCTAATTGGAATGTTTCTTCCTTTATTTTTAAAGTTGCCCGACGGAAAAATAATTCGGATAGCGCTGGTGTTGCTATTTATCCCCGCGCTTTTAGATTTCGCAAAGGACGCAAGTTCCGGGAGCTTTGACTTGGCTAAGCCCGCTGTTTATGCGCAAAACTATGTGAACTCCATTTACGGGATAAACGACGGCAATTTTCACACTTGGCTTCGCGATTCCCAAAGCTACGGGCAGGTTTTTCAGTTTTTGATTCAGGGGGCTCTGGTCAGAGTGCAAGAGATTGTGGGCGGGCACAGAATTTTCAAAGTTTTGGCTTTGTTTTTAATAGGCTTTTGTGTTGGAAGAAATGCTATTTATGCGAATTTAGCGTCATGGAAAGTGCTACTAAAACAGCTTGTGCTTTGGGGTTTTGTAGCCGGCGGGCCACTGTCTTTGCTATACGCATTTAGCGCTATGAACGGACATCTTTGGGGCGACGGAATGCACTCGCTTTTATACGCCTTAAGCGTAGTTCCAATGGCTCTTGCCTACATGGCGGGGATATCGCTTTTCTTTCTGGTTTGTCCTGCAAATCCTGCCTTTAAACTATTTTCATACCCTGGAAGGCTTGCGCTGAGCAACTATATATCCCAGTCAGTGATAGGAATGTTTATATTCTACGGCATAGGTTTAGGCTTGGGGGCAAGCCTTGGGCTATCCAGAGTAGAGCTAATTGCGCTATGTGTATTTGCATTTCAGGTGCTCTTTAGCTTTGTGTGGCTTAACTTCTTTAATTTTGGACCGCTTGAGTGGATTTGGAGAATGTTGACGTACGGGAAATTTTTGCCGCTAAAAAATAGCTGAATTTAACAAATTGGAATTTGTATGAAATTTTTAAGGCGCATTTTTTTAATATTAGTCTATATGCTTCTATCCGGATTTTTATTTGGAGATTTTGCGATGAAAGTACTTGTTGTAATAGATGGGAAGGCCTTTGAGGCGGCTTTGCAAAATAATTCGGCGGCGGCCGACTTTTACTCGATGTTGCCGCTTGAATTGGAATTTGAAGATTTTGCCTCTGCTGAAAAAATCGCCTTCTTAAAGCGCAAGCTTAACACAAAGGATTCTCCGGATGGCTACAAGGGCAGTGCGGGCGACATAAATTACTACGCCCCATGGGGGAATCTAGCGATATTTTATAAGGATTCCAAATTTGCAAGGGGGCTTGTTCACTTGGGAAGTATCGACAAGGGGGCGCTTGAAAAGCTCTCAAAGAGAGATGGAAAATTTAAAATAAAAATAGAAAAGTTTGAAAAATAAATTGCCAATTAGCTGTGTTTGTAGAATCGGCTAAATTTTCTAATTTGTAAAAGTGTCTGTTTTTATTTTGGCAATTGAGTTAAAGTAGGCTTTATATCGGCTTGTTTGCATGATTTATTGCAGATTAGCCTTTGCGTGCCGTAGATATTTTAAATTTCTCTTCCGCTAGCTTAATGTATTTTTAGGAGCTTAATATTGGCTTGTAGCGGCAAAATCTATTATGCTTTTAAAGCATATCGCACTATAAAATATAAGTATTTGCTATTTTTTTAAAATTTGCGATAATGCCTGCGTGAAAGGAAAGGAATTTTTAAATGACGAGGGCAAACTTAATTTTATTGGCGGCTTCGCTTTTAATTTCGGCGACGCCGATTTATGGAGAGAATTTTAACAAGGCAAGCGATATGGAAAAGTTGGAATTAACAAAAGAGTGGGACAAAGTCTTCCCAAAGAGCGACAAGGTAATCCATAGCAAAGTTACCTTCAAAAACCGCTACGGCATAACGCTGGCGGCCGATATGTACGTTCCCAAAGATGCCGGCGCAAAATCTGCCGCGATTGCAGTGTGCGGGCCCTTTGGCGCGGTCAAGGAACAGGCTTCGGGCTTCTATGCCCAAACTATGGCGGAGCGCGGATTTGTCGCGATAGCGTTCGATCCATCATACACGGGCGAAAGCGGAGGCTCGCCGCGCTACGTGGCCTCTCC
>OLIW01000783.1_pt1 | contig 32403 bp, 26 predicted proteins | sample 1601321 | NCBI WGS metagenome assembly OLIW01 (sample SAMEA2452114, study PRJEB22498) | human gut metagenome
ATTATGGGACCATCAGGTTCGGGAAAATCAACAATGCTTAATGTTCTTGGATTATTAGATAATAATTATTCAGGAGAATATATGTTGGACGGGATAGAAGCATCAAAATTAAGCAATAATGAATTGGCAATGGCTAGAAATGAAAAAATAGGTTTTGTATTCCAGAATTTTAATTTAATAAAAGAATTATCTGCAAAAGATAAAAATATTGAATCAGATTTTCAAAATATTTTGAATCGTTATACTAATAAAGAAGAATTAAGACTAAAACTAATATCAGCTCATGAAAAAGTTTTTAGAAATGATTACTTAACCACAACCGGCATGTGGGTGCTAACTCCCTGGATTGCAACCGAAACAACAGAAAAACGCACTCATAGAAAAGGTTTTTCTGCGGGATATAAACTTAAGGAAGATGATATTGACGAAGAAAAATATAAAAAGTCTAAAAAGAAAAAATTTGGAGCAAGCATAGCTCTTTCTCTTTTGCCGGCATTAATATTTCCTAAGCTTATAATGAAATCGATTAAATCAGGTCATCTGAAAAAACATGCTCAACTATTTGATTACACAAATGCAATGTTTATGTCAAAAACAATTTTTGCAATGATGTGGCTGCTAACAGATTATCCGAATCAGGTAGTTCAATCAAGAGATAATAACGAAAGAAAAGACCGTGCAATAAGAACCGGAGCAATGATAGCTATGTTTTTCGGCGGTGATTTTGTAATGAATAATGTTTTGGGAAAACTGAGCGATAAAATATTTAAAACAAAAGTTATGGATGGAAATTCTTTAAAATCATTCAAAGATATTGAAAAATTAACCGGAAAAACTTTAAATAAATCAAAGAAAGCGGGACTTGTAATCTACTGGACTTCAATGGTGGCAAACTGTATGCTTCTAGGCTTTGGGCTTCCTGCAATATTAAACAGGATGTTAAAAAATAATATTCAAAAAGAAAATGCTCTCAAACAAAAAAACTTAAACTTTATCAATAATGAAAGAACTCCGGATGTTTTCAAAAAATTTCTAATTAAAAATTAATAGTAAAATATTCAAATTGGACTATGGATGTTTATTAACATTTGATTTGAGAAAAATTAACACATGGTTTTAGGATTTTTATTAGCAAAAAATATTTTTATAAGTTTTAGAAAAATTATAGAGGACTTGGTATCTTATGAAAATTAATTCAAATATAACAGTACAAAATTCATATAACAAACAAATGCTCAAAAAAGAAAAGGTTTCTTTTAAAGGCTTGACAACCCCGAAAGTAAAATCAATGTTTGTTTTCGATTTGGATGGAACTTTGGCAACTGCAAACCAAAAACAACTTGATTATATTTTAAAAAAAGCTAAAGAAACAAATTCCGATATAATTTATGCAACTGGGCGCACGCTAAAAGAATTCTTTCACCTTCAGGATAAAATGTCATCTGCGAACAAAGTTCTTCCTGCACCCGACTATCTTATTGCAAATAATGGACAATTTTTGTATCAAAATATTGATGGACAATTATTAGAAGAATTAAACTATCAAAAATTATTAACGAATAAATCTAAATATAATAGAGAGTATATAACCGGAATAATGAAAAAGCTCTCTCAAACTGATAAATACAGATATACTCCTGAACAGTTGGCCACTCTAAATAATTTGAGTGAAATTAGGAATTCTGACCCTTTATTTTATAACTCAAGAATCACATATTATGAATGGAATCCTTCAAAAAATATGGCAGAATATTTTTTGGCACAAGATGTAGATTTGGCTGGATTGAAAAATGAATTAAACCAAATATTGTCTAAAAAAGGCATTAAAGTTAAGTTTAGAGAAAATCATTATACAAAACCAATTATGGATGCTTGTAACGAAAGTATACTGTTACAATCTAATTCACTTAGACGTCATCCTGATGGCTCTATGACCGCACTATTTTTATGTGCCGCAGATAAAGCGGATGGTATAGATTATATAAGAAAAAAGAGAGGCATCTTAAATTCAGAGATTATTATGGCTGGAAATGATGATAATGATATTCCAATGGCAAAGTTTACAAAAAATGGCTCTAAATTTATATGTTTAGCTGATTCCTCTCAGAGACTCATTGATTATTGCGTATCAATATCTCGTAATATATTTTTAAGTGTTGAAAATGGTGCAAATGGAATAATTGAAGGATTAAAATATTTTATTAAATATTAGTTACACAGTATCAGACAGCAATTTTAAATAAATTTTGATAAGACATGTAAATGAACACTCAGTTTGATTATTTGTAACAGACTGTTTAGGAATAATCGCTGGAACCATTGAAAACATATGCACAATTGTAAAGTTTTCGTTAGAATGTACAAAGATAGTGTCAAAAAATCTTTACACGTTTTAAACTCCTTGAAAGGAAAATGAAATGAAATATTTATATGGACCACTCTTCCTGCTTACTGCCTCATGCGCAACTCTATATTTCGAGGTTAGCAAGTACAAGCAAAAGGAGAATACACAAAAACAAATAAAACAGTATTCATCAGAAATTGCAAACAAGGATATTAACAGATTCAATAGAATAAATAATGCTATTTGTTAAGTAACATAAGAAACCAGAAAAATTAACATGAGGTTTCAGAAATTTACAGAAATGCAGATCTAATATAATCATGCTAGAATTGCTATATAAGGAGTGATTAGGTGATTAATAAAAAAGATCAGATAGCATTTATTCGTAATTTTTTAGTTTGTGATGGTATAGACTTTTTTCTTGGTTCTGGAGCCTCTTTATCGGCTGGTATTCCAAGTGGACAAAATTTAGTATGGGAGTTTAAAAAAGAAATATATTGTTCTGAAAATAATGTTTCAAGAGAGTTATTTAAGGACTTGCAGTCAGAACGAAACAGAAAAAAAATACAAGATTATTTTGATTCTTTAGATGGTTATCCAACAATATATTCAAAGGAAGAATATTCTTTTTATTTTGAAAAATGTTATGACAATACTACTGCGAGAAACGCTTTTATACAGAATCTTGTTGCAAATGTTGAACCTATAAGGGGACATCTTTGTCTTGCCAATTTATTTATAAACAATAAGGTACAAAATATATGGACAACAAATTTTGATGAGTTAATTGAAGCGGGAATTAAAGCATTAGCACCTCAATATTCTTTTAATATTGTGTCTTCAATACAAAAAGATAGTATTTCTCAAATAGCAAATAATAGGTTTTCTAATGTCATAAAATTACATGGTGATTATAGATATGATTCATTGCAAAATACAGAACGAGAATTACAGGAACTAGAAAAACAATTATCAGATTTATTTAATAATAAATTATACAATAGAGGACTTATTGTTATTGGATATGCAGGAAATGATGAATCTGTGATGAAAATTCTTGAGGGCAATATAAATAATAAGGATTTCCTAAGTAAAGGAATATATTGGTGCAAACCACGAAATACAACTTTATCTGAACGTGCACATGCTTTTATGGAAAAGGCTTGTAAAAATAATGAATTATCTTGTGTTATTGAAATTGATAGTTTTGATGAATTTTTAAATTCTATATATAAAAATTATGAACATAAAAATCCTATAATAGATGAACGATGGAAAGATTTTGATAATAGAAAAAAAGACATTATTTTCTCTTCTGATAAAAAGGCTCAAAGTCCATTGAAAACTAACACCTTTATTTCAAAAGAATTGCCATTATGCAACGTATTTGAAACAGATATAAAAAATTGGAAAGAATTACGAGAAATAACAGATGTAAATAATATAATTGCAGGGCTATATAGCGGGAAAATATACTCTTTTTGTGAGGTTGAAAAATTAAAAGCAATCTTCAATAGTCATATAAAATCAGAAATTTCAATTGAGTTTCCTGAAGTTCAATTATTAAACAAGCCGAATTTCATATATATAGGATTGTTATACGAACTAATAAAAGTTTCATTATTACAAAATTCAAATATAAAATCTTTTGGAAGAAATAAATACTATTTTGTGGATTCAGAAACAGAATACCAAAATAAAGCTAATTTTACATACAAAAAATATTCAGCATTTGAAATTCAATTATCATACTTCAACGACAAAGTTTATCTGTCAATGGTTCCCACTATTTATTTGACTAATAAGAATGGATGTGAAGTCAATAAATTGTTTAAACAAAAGGAAATAAACAGTATAATGTCCCAAATTTATAATGCTGAATACGGCAAACGTCTTAAAGATTTAAATGAAAATCTTTATGTGCAAGGGAGTTATGAAATTAAATTTATGGCGAATGATTTTATATTAACATTTAATCAAGTTTGTTTATCGTACAAGCTGTCTGCCAAACCGGAATATCCTAAAGTATCATCTTTTAAATTTGACGAACCGGAAATGTTATTTGATGCAAATAATGCAAACCATAAAAGTATAAACCAGCTAAAAGGATTACAAAGATATGCACCTATTGATTGCTCTTTTGAAACTATACAAAAATCGCCTATAAGGCTTGCGATATTAACTCCTTTTCAGCAGGCAGACAATATTATAAAACATTTAAATAATCTAAATACAAGACATGCTGCCAAAAGCAATGAAATGTTTCTGCCAAATTATGAAGGCTTTTACGAAACATATAAAAGAGCTTTAAGTATTCCCGATAAAAATAATACGCAACTATTTCGAATGTATGATGAAACGAAAGCTTTTAAAGCAAATATCGAGTCCTTTATTAATAGTATAAAATCTCAAATAGATTATTTTCAAACTCAATTATCAGACTTTGATGTTTTGGTTATATACATACCAAAATCATTTGCAAAATTTAGAGAAGATGGCACTTATGATCTCGATTTTAATTTACATGATGATATTAAATTATATGGAACCAATAAAGGTGTAAAAATTCAATTTATTGAAGAACGTTCTTTAGGTGCACATGATAAATGTAAAGTGATGTGGGCATTATCAACAAGTATATATGCAAAAGCATCCGGTGTTTTATGGCATCCTTTAGTTTTGGACGATGAAACTGCTTTTGTCGGGATTAGTTATGCGAAATCTAATACAAAAGGAATATGTATAGGTTGCAGCCAATTATTCGATTCTACCGGAACTGGTATAAGATTAATATTGAAAAAACTTGAAGATCCTCAATATATAGGTAAAAATCCGTATATGAAACGAGATGAAGCAAGAACAACAATAAGTAAGTTGAGAGAAGAATATTATAAGTGCGATCCTGTAGCTAAATTACGGAGAATTGTAATACATAAAACAACACCTTTTACACGCCAAGAAATTGCAGGTTTTACAGAAGCCTTGGAAGGGATTGCAGATATTGAACTACTACAAATTCAGGGATATTCTCCATATCGAGCTGTGAAATATTTGATAAAAGAAGGGAAACCTATTCCAAATGGCTTTCCTATCGAGAGGGGAACTACAATTAAATTGTCCAATGATAGTTTTCTACTTTGGACACATGGTTGCGTTGTAGGCAACGATATAGGTAATGGTAAAAACAATTACTATAAAGGAAGTCGTGGAATCCCTATTCCTGTATTAGTAAAAAGATTCTACGGAAAAGCCTCCGGAGATACTATTGTGAAAGAAATTTTGATGCTAACAAAAATGAACTGGAATAGTGGAGATAATTTATACAAAAATATGCCTGTAACACTTGATTTTGCTAAAACCCTTTCAAGAATGTCTAAACAAAAAGAAGCTTTGTACAATAAATCTTATGATTTTAGGTATTTCATGTAATATTATTTCATATATCATTAATTAATCACTTTTTTATCTATCGTAATAAACTCAATACAAAACATGTAGTTTAATATTTTTATGATAAAATTATTTTGGGGAATGTAATGAAAACGGACTATCATGCTAAATACTATGCATATGGATTAACAAAAAGGTGTTCTTCTGAAACCATTGAAAAATTTGTAAGAACACTGTCTGAAGCTCAGGTGCAATTAAATCCTCATCAGATTGATGCCGCATTATTTGCATTTAAGTCCCCGTTATCCAAAGGTGCAATATTAGCTGATGAGGTCGGTTTAGGTAAAACCATTGAAGCAGGTATTATAGTTTCTCAATACTGGGCAGAAAGAAAAAAGAAGATTCTAATCATTATGCCTTCTTCGCTTAGAAAACAGTGGCAACAAGAATTAGAAGAAAAATTCTTTATACCGTCTGTAATATTAGAAGCAAAAGTATTTAATGATGAAATAAAGAGTGGGAACTTGAATCCTTTCGCTCAAGATAAAATCGTTATTTGTTCATACAATTTTGCAAGAAATAAAGCTCCTTATATAAAAGCAATTAATTGGGATTTAGTTGTAATAGATGAAGCACATCGTTTAAGAAATGTTTATAAACCATCTAATAAAATTTCAAATGCAATCAAAGATGCTTTAACAGAGAGAAATAAAATATTACTGACCGCTACACCTCTGCAAAATTCGCTGTTAGAATTATATGGTTTAGTTAGTATTATTGATGATTACACTTTCGGCGATTTACCAAGTTTTAAAGCACAATATTGTAAAGCTGGTCAACAAGTGGATTTTGCTGAATTAAAAGAACGAATATCACCAATTTGCCAGAGAACTTTGAGAAAACAAGTTCTAGAATACATAAAATACACAAATAGAATTGCAATAACCGAAAAATTTGTGCCAACAGAAGAAGAACACGAACTTTATCTGGGCTTGTCTGAATATTTAAGCCGTCCTAAGCTATATGCACTGCCGCAGAGCCAAAGAAAATTAATGACATTAATAGTCCGCCGACTTCTTGCATCTTCTACATTTGCTATATCAGGTACTCTTGGAGGTTTGGCACAAAAATTGCAAAACATAATAGACAACAACCATTCAGAAGTAAATGTTGAAGAACAAGAATTACAAGAAAATCTTGAAAATTTTGATGAGCTAAAGGATGAATGGGTTGATGACGAGGAAGAAGATTTCAAAGATACACCTGAAAAAGAATTTTATACACTGGAAGAACTAAAAGAGATAAAAGAAGAAAAAGAACTTTTAACTAAGTTTTATGAGCTTGCGAAAAAAATTGACAAAAACGCTAAGGGCGAAAAGTTATTAACAGCACTGGAAAAAGGTTTCTTAGAAAATACAAAAAACGGCGGCAATAAAAAGGCGCTTATTTTTACGGAATCTACAAGAACTCAGCAATACTTGCAAAGAGTATTAGAAAAGACAAAATATAAAGGGAAAATAGTTTTATTTAACGGCTCAAATAATGACGAAAAATCCAAAGAAATTTATAAAAATTGGTATGAGAAATACAAGGGTACAGATAAAATTTCAGGTTCTAAAACAGCAGACAAAAGAGCTGCATTGGTTGAATATTTTAGAGATGAAGCTGAAATTATGATTGCAACTGAGGCAGCTGCTGAAGGTATAAATTTACAATTTTGTTCTTTACTTGTTAATTATGATTTACCTTGGAATCCGCAAAGGATTGAACAGAGAATAGGAAGATGTCACAGATACGGACAAAAGCATGATGTTGTAGTGGTAAATTTCTTAAACACTAAAAATGCTGCTGATATAAGAGTTTTTGAATTATTAAGTGAAAAATTTAAATTATTCGATGGAGTCTTTGGTGCTAGTGACGAAGTGCTTGGAGCAATAGGCTCAGGTATTGATTTTGAAAAAAGAATTGTAGAAATTCTGCAGAATTGCAGAACAGAAGAAGAGATAAATAAAAGTTTTGACGAACTTCAAAAATCGATGGAATCTGATATTGACGAAAAAATGATAGAAACAAGAAAAAAACTTCTTGAAAACTTTGATGTTGAAGTTGCACAAAAACTTAAAATAAGCAAAGATAATACAGAAAAGTTTCTTGATAAGTTTGAACAAAAGTTATGGGATTTAACAAAATATTGCTTAGGTGATTGTGCTACATTTGATGATAAGAAAAAGTTTTTCCTGCTTGATAAAAATCCGTTCTCTGAAATTATTGTAAACAGAGGCCCTTATAGACTCGGAAAAAATATCGAAGATGCAAATACCTACCGTGCAGGTCATCCACTGGCTCGATGTATATTGAACAAATATAAGCATATCAACTTACCAATAAAAGAATTAGTTTTTGATTATACAAATGATAAGACTAAGAAAATTTCTATTTTAGAAAATCTGGTTAATAAATCAGGTTGGTTAATTTTAAAATCAATGACAGTAAATGCTTTTGAGAATGAGGATTATTTGCTCTTTGCTGGGTACCAGGATAATGGAGAAGCCATTGACTATGACCAATGCGAAAAAATGTTTATGCTTGATGCATCAGAAATTAAAGAAACAGACGGAACTCCTGATTATGACAAATTAAATACTTATCTTGAAGCAAGAAAAGCAGGGTTGTTAGATTTTATATCACAAAGAAATTCACAGTTCTTTGATGAAGAGATAACAAAACTCGATAAATGGGCGGAAGATAGGAAAAATAGCCTTGAAATTGAACTAAAACAGCTGGATAAAGATATAAAAACACAAAAAACAGAATCGAAGAAGATTATTAATCTTGAAGAAAAAGTTAAAGCTCAACGTCAAATAAAAGATATGGAAGCCAAAAGAAACAAAATGCGTAAAGAGCTCTTTGCTTCTCAAGATATGGTTGATAAGCAAAAAGAAGAACTTATTGAAAAAATCGAAGCTAATATGAAACAAAAGGTAGAAGAAAAAGATTTATTCATTATTCGCTGGAGGCTTGTATAATGAACAGAAAAGAATACAGCGAATTATTAATTAAATATTACACTGACAATAATAGTTTTATAGAAAAAGCTATTTTTACAGTTTCAGCTGGAGCTACAACTTTTTTACTAGGATATAGTGATAAAATCCATCATACAACCTTGTATCATATTGCAATATGGGGCTTTGTAACTACTCTTTTATTACAACTAATTTCAGCAAGAATATCCAAAGAAGGTTGTGATAGAGGGTTAGATGAAAAACACCCTGAAAATGGAAACGTATGGTTTAAGTGGTCTGAAATTATAAATAATATATTTTTAATAACATTTATACTTTCAGTTATATTAGCAGGTATTTCTATTTTAAATAATCACAATCAAAATATTCAGATACAAATAAAAAATAATGACGTAAAATATGAACAAACAATAAAAGCAAAAGATTTTGAATATTATATGAAGAAAGAAGGTAATAATGAGTAAATCATATGGACAAGATGGCTTTACGCCACCTAAAACAACACAACCTAATAAAGCAGTAAAAGGTGGAGCAAATCCTCCAAAAACAACACAACCAAGTAAACCTAAAAAATAAAGGAAATATTATGAAATTTTATAAAGTAAATAATGGTTTAAATCCACCAATATCATTACAAAAAGACAGTAGGAATGAAGGTTTTAATCTGCCTAATTCAGTACAATTAAATGTCGAGCAAAGAGGATATAATCCTCCTAAAACATCTCAACCTACACCTCCTCCACAATCGCTGAATACAGAGAAACAATAAAAACTATTAAGAACCAATAAGGATGGTAAGAATGAATAATAAAAAGCAAAAACTGGAATTAACCTGGATAGGAAAAGATAGGGAAATGAATCTTGAGCCGAGAATTTTGGTTGAAGTTCCTGAAAAAAATTACGGTGATACAAACACTGAAAATATGCTTATCCACGGTGACAACCTGCTTGCCCTCAAAGCTCTTGAACAAGAGTATTCCGGTAAAATTAAATGCATTTATATTGATCCTCCGTATAATACAGGTAATGCGTTTGAACTTTATGACGATAATATTGAACATTCAACTTGGCTCTCATTGATGAAAAAAAGATTAGAGAGCTTAAAAACTTTATTATCAAATGATGGTTTTTTTTGTTGTCAAATAGATGATTCGGAAGGTCCTTATTTAAAAGTTTTATTAGATGAAATTTTTGGGAGAAATAATTATTTAACAACATTTTTTGTTCAGGTTCGATATGCTGATAAAACATTAAAACAAGATATGGACTTTCATAAACAAATTGAACAGATTCATATTTATAGAAAAGAGTATGGTGCAAAACCAAACTTAAATATAAAAGAAAAAAGTTTTGACAAATTTAATTATTATATAAAAGAATTAAATGAAGGAAATGAAATAGAATTAGGTGGCAAAAAAGTAATTGTATTTAAAAATGGTGATTACGATATTATAAAAGATAAAGGTTCAGAAAATGGACTAAAAGAAATATGGGCTTCTGGAACAATTTTGGATGGTAATTCTTCAGGAAGATTCTTTAGAGACTATTTAGACGGCAGGGTTGAAAATGACGGATTAGGCGCTTTATATAAAGTTTATGGAATAGGTGATGATAAATTTCCATATAGATACTTTACTGGACCTAAAAAGGAAGGAGCAACCAAAGGAAAGTATTATCAAGGTGTCCCTATTGAACAATTAGAAAATGATGATTATGTTCAAACAACACCAATAGAAAACTTTTATGATTTAGCAGGTGCATTTGGAAATTGTCGTTTAGAAGGCGGTGTAGAATTTAGAAGTGGTAAAAAACCAGAAGCATTATTGCAAATAATATTAAAGCACTTTTCAAATGAAGGGGATTTAATTTTAGACTCTTTCTTAGGTTCAGCTTCAACCATTGCAACAGCACATAAAATGGGCAGAAAATGGATAGGTATAGAATTAGGAGACCATTGTTATACACATTGTGAACCAAGATTGCAAAGAGTTGTTGATGGGACAGATCAGGGCGGTATTTCCAAAGCCGTAAACTGGCAGGGCGGAGGCGGCTATAAATTTTATGAACTTGCTCCCTCATTACTCAAAAAAGATGAGTTCGGAGAATGGATAATTGAACCTAAATATGATGCAGAAATGCTTGCGGAAGCAATGGCTAAAAATGAGGGTTATAAATATTCTCCTGACGGAAATAACCCGTACAAACAAGGATATTCAACAGAAAAAGATTTTATCTTCACAACAACCCAATTTATAACAGTTGAATTATTAAATAAAATTCAACACGAATTAAAAGATGATGAAAGCCTTTTGATATGTACAACTCACTATGAAGAAAACTGTATTGATAAATTTTCTAATATAACGGTTAAGAAAATACCGCAATCACTCCTAAAACGCTGCGAATTCGGAAAACTTGAATATAATCTGAATGTAACGGAAGAAGAACAACCTCTAGAAACCGAAGTTGAAAATATGGAGGAGGATGAATAGATGCATACAAAGGGTGAGATGTCAGAAATTGTTAATAAATACGCATCATGTATGCAAGAAATAAAGTTAAGGACAAATGCAATACATTCTATTGTAAAACGGCAAACAACTACTCTATACCCATATACGAACTTGGAGTTTATTTGTTTACAAATTAGAAAAATTTTAGAATTAATTGCAATGGCAAATCTTGTTGCAAATAAAGAGGAATATCAAAAAATAAGAGAACATTTTTCGACAGATTGGAATGCAAAAAGAATTTTAGAAACAATAGAAAAAGTTAATAAAAATTTCTTTCCAACAGCTATTTATCGGGAAAAATTAGATAATGAAAAAATAAAATATCATTGGCATAAAAAAGTTTCCAATATTTTAACTAAGGATATATATATTAAAATCTATGATGAAATATCAAATATATTGCATGCTCAAAATCCATTTAAAATAGATCGAATAAATTTGGACCATTTACAACAAGAAGTTTTAGAATATGTTAATTTAATTGTAAACACATTGAATGAACATAATACATATCTATGTAATGGGAATATTGTTAATTGCAATATGAATGCATTAGATCCAAATTCAAATGAAAAAGAAGGTAAGGTATCAGTGCATTACTTTGGTCAAGTTACAACTGATGATATTGAAGAGGTTTTATATGAATAAAACTACTAATAAGATAAAAAACAGATTAGATTTAGATATAAAAGTTATAGATGATAGAATTAATCCATCTGCAAGTAAATTATAAAAAAGGATTATAGATGCACCAACTTACTATTTCAATAAATCAAATATTGGGACTTTCTACTGCAGCATCAGCACTGCTTTCTATTTTAATAAGTGCATTGTGGGCAATATATTTTAATCGTATAAAGGAAGGTCAAAAAGCCGAATTTCAAAAACAAATTGAAGTGCAAAAAGCAGAGTTCAGTAAGCAGTTAGAAATCATAAAAGCTAAAAATGAAAAAATGAACTACATAACAAAAACTCAATTTGACGCAGAGTTTAAGATGTATCAAGAATTATCTGAAGCTAGTTTTCAAATGTTACTGGACAACTCTAGATTATTTCCAATGGGCATAGACAGATTGCCGGAATCAAAAGAAGAGCAAGATAAAATTTTTCAAGAAAGATTTAATAAAGCTAACAGTAGTTTAGTTAATTATCAAAATATGCTCTTTAAGTATGCACCATTTATAAAAGAAGAAAATTATTTACTTTTTGATGAACTGAAAGAAATGGGTCGCTTACAATTAATTTATTATCCTATATACAAATTTGAATATAATGAAGAAGAAAAAAAAGAAATTTATAAAGAAATTCAAGAATGTTGGAAAAGAACATCTTTAATGTATAAAAAACATGATGAAATTATAAAAATATTAAGAAATTATTTAAACAATATAAAATTAGTTGAGGATAGTGATGAATAAAACAGCTAATGAAATAAGATGTAGACTAAGTTTAAGACCGCCTCAGACAGAAAGTTTGGAAATACTTTCTGAAATTGCTGATGTTTTAGAATTAAAGAAGGATACAAATTTGCAAGAAGCAAAAGCAGAAATTAAAGAACTCGGTAAAAAGTTTAAAGAGGTCCAAAGATTTTTCGACTTTGAAAGAGATTTTCCTAATATTTGTTTTGCACTTGCTACAGGGGTAGGTAAAACTCGTTTGATGGGTGCTTTTGTTACATATTTATATCTTGAAAAAGGAATTAAAAATTTCTTAATTCTTGCACCGAGAACAACTGTATACAAAAAGTTAATTGATGATTTCTCAAATCCGTCTAATCCTAAATATGTATTCAAAGGAATATCAGCATTCGCTCAAAAGCCGCCATTTGTTGTAACCGGTGAGACATATAATAAAATTCAGAGCAACAATCTTTTTAATGATATCGTAAAAATAAATATTTTTAATATTGATAAAATCAACAGAAACGAAAAGGGATCTGACGGAATCAGTATGCCAAGAGTAAGAAGACTATCTGAATATCTTGGTGAATCATATTTTGATTATCTTAAAAACTTGCAAGACCTTGTTATGTTAATGGATGAATCTCATCACTATAGAGCAAATGCGGCAATGAGAGCTATTGGAGAGCTTAATCCAATACTGGGAATTGAAGTAACAGCTACGCCACAAACCGAAACCGGTTCTTCAACCAAGAAATTTAAAAATGTTGTTTATGAATATTCATTAGCAAAAGCATTAAGAGATGGTTATTGCAAACAACCTGCCGTTGCAACAAGAGAAAACACCGATTTTGATAAACTCAAACTTCCGGAAGAAGAAATGGATAAACTAAAACTGCGAGATGGCGTTAGCTTTCATGAAGATACAAAATATCATCTGGAAATGTATGCTTTGGAAAATAACAAACCGTTAGTAAAACCATTTGTTTTAGTTATTGCCAAAGATACCCCTCATGCAGACAGAATTTATCAATACATAACATCTGATGAATTTTTTAACGGAACATACAAAAATAAAGTTATGGTATATCATTCTAATCTCTCCGGAGCAGAAAGTACTATCGCAGAGGCTCAACTAATTAGTCTTGAAAAACCTGAAAACAAAATTGAAATAGTTATCCATGTTGATAAACTAAAAGAAGGCTGGGATGTAAATAACCTATACACAATTGTACCTTTGCGAAAATTCGATTCAACAACATTAGGTGAGCAAACTCTCGGAAGAGGTTTAAGACTTCCTTACGCTCAAAGAACCGGAAATAAAAAAGTTGATATGCTGACTGTTGTTGTTCATAAAAAATTTCAGGAAATTATAAACGCTGCTAGAGAAGAAGATTCTATTATTAATAAAGAAAACTTTATTGATATCAATATTGATGATGAGGAAGTTCAAGAACAATTAAATCAAAGAAAAATTATTATTACGACCAATTCTATTCTTGAACAAAAATTACAAGAAGAAGAAAAGCAAATAGAGCAGATTCTTGATACCTATGAAAAAGAAGAAGCAAAGAAAAAATTAGATAGAAAAATAAGTGCACAAAACGCATTTCTCTCATTAAGCAAACAGGGCTTGAATATAAATCAAATGACAAAGGAACGAGTTATTTCTGAAATGTACAAACAAAAAATTCAAAGAATTTCAGAAGGACAAAAAATAGGAACATTTTTTGACAATAATGAAAATGTTGAAAAAACAATGATTCAACAAAGCCTATTGCAAGAACAACAAATTGAACAAATAAAAGAAGACCAAATATTAAGTAATGAAGAATTTGAAAAAATCAAAAATGAATTCCGGCAATTAACCATTAATATTCCTAAAATTATTGTTCAACCTGTTGGAACTACTGAAACTCACTTTAATCCATTTAAAGTTGATTTTTCAAGTAATGCCATAAAATTTTCTCCAACAGAAGCAAAATTGTTAAGAGAAAATCTTGTATCCGGAGAGCAAGATTCTATATCTGCAACAAACTTATATTCCCAAAAGCAGCCATTGCCTAATCAAATTGTGTCCAAATTGATTGACATACCTGAAGTAAATTATGACAAAGATAAGATAATTCTATTTGATATAGCAAATCAAGTTATAGATTATTATCACTCTTATATTCCCGATGAAAAAGATATTGAAAATTTAATACCTTCCAAAATAAATGAAATTTTTAATTATATTAAACCTCAACTTATGAGCCATTTTTGTAAAGGTGAAACAGTATATGATGAGCCCAAAGTTTATCCGTTTGTCAGAATTGAACCTCACCACTATACACAAATACAAGGACAGCAATTGTATGATTATAGAGATAATGTTACTGACAAATCAAAAATTAAACCAATGTTATTCACTAATTTCAAAAAAGCTTGTCATGAAGTTTATCAATTTGATTCTAATACGGAAAAGGTATTCTCTATTATTTTGGAAAAACAGTCAGATGTATTAAAATGGCTAAAACCTGCAGCTAACCAGTTTAATATTTTTTGGTTTGATGGTTGTAACCCTCATAGATATGAACCTGATTTTGTTGTTGAAACAGAAAATATAATTTATTTAATTGAAACCAAAAAAGCTAATGCAATGAATGACTCTGATGTGCTAGAAAAAGCTAAAGCAGCACTTATTTATTGTAAAAATGCTACAAAATATAATCTTAAAAATGGTGGTAAAGTTTGGAAATATATTTTATTACCACATGATTCGGTTCAAGAAAATATGACATTTGAATATTTAGTAAAACAATATGAGTATAATAAAGAATAACAGGGGTATTCATGGCTAATGAGATTTCTAAAATATATAATGATATAGCAAAGTTACTAAATATAGCACGGGCGAAAGCGTATCATACAGTGAATTCCATTATGGTTGAAACATACTGGAAAATCGGACAGCGTATTGTAGAAGAAGAGCAGGGTGGTGCTTCCCGCGCGGAATACGGAACTAAGCTTATTGAAAATTTGTCAAGATACCTGACGGATACTTTCGGTAAGGGCTTCTCCGAAGCAAATTTGCAGAGTATGAGGAATTTTTATTTAGTTTATCCTGAATTCCCCAGACAGCGTCTAGGAAATTTGAGTTGGTCAAATATAGCAAGAATTATAAGAATTGATAATCCCGATGAAAGAAATTATTACATGAATGAAGCTGCATCACAAAACTGGTCATACCGTCAGCTTGAACGCAATATCAAAAGCGGTTATTATCACAGGCTTTTATCAACTCAAGAAGGGGTAAATAATGCTGAAAAATGTTTGCCGGCTGTAATTAACACTAAAGAATTCATTAAAGATCCGTATGTCTTGGAATTTTTGGATTTGCCTGAAAACATTGAAGGCAAAGAAAGCACACTAGAATCGGCTTTAATTACAAATTTACAGAAGTTTTTACTTGAATTAGGCAAAGGATTTTCTTTTGTTGCCCGCCAATTCAGAATTAGCACCGAAACCGACCATTTTTATGCTGATTTGGTGTTTTATAATTACTTGCTCAAATGCTTTGTTGTTATTGATTTAAAGACTACAAGGTTATCTCACGCAGATATAGGGCAAATGGATATGTATGTCCGCATGTTTGATGAATTAAAGCGTGGTGCGGACGACAACCCGACTATCGGCATAATTTTTTGTACGGATAAATCCGAAACAATGGTCAAGTATTCGATATTACAAGAAAGTCAGCAGATTTTTGCAAGCAAGTATAAAACAGTCCTCCCGACAGAAGAAGAACTTGCGGATATGATTGCTAAGGAAAATATAAAATTATTGACGGAACAAGACTAATCAAACCCCGTTCAAAAAGTGTTCAACCGGTCGATTAAGGTGGGTTTGTTATGACTTATATATAAATCCTTATCAAAAATAATTTAAGGCTTTAAAACGGCAATTCTGGAAAGTTATTCTTCATAAGTTATACCCAAAATCTTTTCTTCAATTTCTCGGATAGTTTCGGGTGATATTTCTCGATTGTTTGGCTTTTCATGGGAGTATTTATCATTCAATACTTTATCCTCATAAGTTTTGACGTTTTTAAGCAAAGTCATTATTTTAGTTACAGTATGCAATCTTGATGGTTCAAACCTTTTGCCGTTTGATATATCTGCTTTTATTGTGTCTAAAAGGGTTCTGCCGAAATTGTATAAATCTTCATGGAATGTAGTTTTTGATTTTATGTATTCTATCCGTTTATTTTCCCAATTATCAGCAGCTTTCCAACGACGAAGAGTCCTTTCATTGACATTTAATTGTTTTGCTATACTTTCTAATGTCATAAATTTTTCAGTATAAAGTTTTATGGCAGTTTCTGCTAAAACGTGTTTTTTCATATTCTGAGTACCTCCGGCATACACAAGATAACTCATTTTTTAGCATTTTCAAGTCCTGTTTTATTATAAATTTTATCAAGCGGGTTATAATATTCTTTTTCCTGATTTCCTATTAGATTTTTGTATATTTTAACGAAATTGGCTAAACTGTAATACCCTAATGATTTTTGGATAAATGTAACAGGAATATTTTGTTTCAGACATAAATTGGCAAAATTGTGCTGTAAGTCACTCGGGAATAGTCTTTGAATTCCAAGTTGTATAGATAAACCTCTTAAAACAACACCTTCAAAATACTGCTGTGGAGATTTTGGAGAATTGAATTTAAAAACAAAATCGCTCGGAGCAGGTTTTGTCTTTTTTAATTTCTTTTGCAAAATGCCTGATATTTTATTATCAATTTTCAGCGTTCTTGCTGCAATTCCGCCTTTGTTTACAACAAGGCGTTGTTCATAAAGAAAATATTTCAAAAATATAGTGTTATCCTCAAAATTTATCCTATCCCAGGTTAATCCTAATAATTCAGGCACACTTGCACCTGTTGATAGTGAAAGATATAAAACAGGATATGCAGCAGGGTATTTTAATTGACAAATCTGCAATAAGTAGGTTATTTCATCCTCTGATAAAATATTCATATCAAGGGCATAAACATTTTGAATGATTTTATCGCCCCTTGTAACAAGGCTATTTGTTTTAGGGCAGACTGCTCTTATGATTCTTTTTAGTAATGCAATATACATATTGACAGATGCCAGCTGAAATCCGTTGTCGAACATATATTGCTTGTATTTTGAAACTGTCCTGGTTGTTATTTCTCTTATGGTTAAGTTGTCAAAATGTGCTTGCAAATGATTTTTATAATCTGTTTTTTCATGCATAAACCTTTCCAGCTTGTTTTCCAGACGCAGACGGGTTAAATAAATATTTGCCGCCTTTTTAAACTCCATATTGAGAGGTTCCTCAGCTTTCATCGAGTATATTTTGACCTTTGGCGGGTTTATATTATTTCTAAAATATTTAATCTGTTCTTTGGTAAATTCAGTTTTTATCTTTCTTAAAAAAGCATTAGCATTATAGGCATAAGGTTGCTCTATTTTTTGTTCGGATTGCAGTTGCTTTTGAGTTCTGTATAAGGCTTCTGATGCGGATAATTTTTCCTTTGTCAGGTAATATTTTTTGAAACAAGTATATATTTCATCAGGTATAGAGTTTTCTGAACAATTATGATAATTTGGTAATATTCCTCTGAAGCCGTATTTGTTATAATTACTGAGAATTCTAGTAAATGTAGGATATGGAATCTTTTTATAGCCGGAGGTTTCGTTAAATAAGTCTACAACCTGTCTTAAGTTTTTAGTACCGGCTTGATGGACAAAGTTCAATAATTCCGCATATCTTTTTACTTTGTTTTGGGTTTCTTCACCGAATTTTAGAAGTTCTTCATATCCATCTTCCTCCTCAATAATGATTGGTTTAAAACTACTAATGACAGGGGGAGTATAATTATTTGTTTTGGAAATCTTTTTGGGATTAAAAAAATATGTATCATTGTTTTTTATAATCACCTGACTTTTTAATAAATCAGATAATATATCTTTCACTTCCTGTTCTTGAAGCTCAGATACCGTAATGATTTCATAAAGGCTGAATTTGTCTAATCTTCTTGCTATTTTTATTATTAAATCCTTATTTTTCAATTGTTAGTCCTTTCACCTGTTTTACATCTATTTTGTTTAATCCGTTTGTTTTGGCTAAATTCTCCAACAGAGAAATTCCTTTAATTACCTGTCTAAAACGGTTTGTTTTTTCAAAAAATATTTCTTTTGCTTCATCGGTTATTTTAATTTCGGATAATTCTTCGACAATAACGTCCAGATCGTCTTTAGAAAAAGGCTTAAATTCAATAATCTCCGAGATTCTGTCATATAGATGTCTGTATTTACCGAGTTTTGTTTTTGCTTCCTGCATTCCTATTAATACTATGGGTACGCCTGTTAAGTCGTGTAAATCTCTTAAGGTTTCAACAATTCTGTGACGGTTGATAAGATAATCCACTTCATCAATGATTATGACTTGCGGTTTTAATCTTAAATGAGTGATACATTGTTCTATAAGATCTGCCATTTTTCTTGAGGGTGATTCGCCTAATTCATAAACGATTTTTTCTAATAACCATCTGCAAGTCATTTTATTTTGAGCTCTTACATAGACTGCATCATTGTTTGTCGCCCACCATACTGCGGTTTGAGTTTTACCTAATCCCGGGTCTCCGTAAATTAATCCCATCTTAGGCACTTCATTGGATTTATCTATTAAGTTATTCATTAATCCTATGAAGTTTTTGACATTACGAGTTTTTACAAATAATTTGTGCATCAAAACCTCCTTATCAGCCATATATTTGTTCATATTCATCGGTTAATTTATATTCTGAAATCCAGTCCTGCTCTTTTTTAGAGAGAGTTTCTTTATTTAGAAGATATTCATACTTTTCAAACCTTGTTTGAAAACAGCCGCTAAAATTTTCGTTATTTCCCTCTTGTTTTATTTCAAGCCTGAATTGATTTAATTCATCATCATTTTGCTTTTCAATCAAATCCATTGTTAATAATGGGGTATGAACTTGATTTCGTTTTATTTGATTTATATATTCCTGTTCGGTTCTTTTTTCTAATTGCTTTTTAATTTTTGTTTTTTGTTTAAGATCTTCAATGTCCTTAGCTTCACCTAGATAATTTGCCAGAGGGTGAATGGACTCAATCCTTTTGGCTTCACACAAAAACTCTCCGTTCAATTTATAAACCTTGATTGAACTTAAGTTGAACAAACTATATTTGATAATGACTTCTTTTTTGTATCCGAATAGGGCTTCATCATAATAATTGTTTTTTAAGAATAAAATACCGTTTCTATAAATTTTCTTTATCTCACGAGCCATCATTAGGTCATCTAATGTTTCCAAATTAACACCTTCACCTTTACCGCTTTCAAGGACTTCGCCTATTGTTTTTCCTTTTACGTGCGGGCAGGGCTGCTCGTAATGATATTTTATGAGCCAATTTTTAATAAAATTTGTCACCTGTTCAAGAGACGGGACATTGACCTTATAAAGTGCTTTATGCAATTTCTCGTTTCGTTTTAGCTGTGCCGGCTTTTTGATAATACTCGTTCCTGAATATGAAGGAAGCAATACTTCACAGCTGTCCTGTAATTCTCTAAATAACCTTTCAATAGGTTTAGCCTTTGCATTATACGGCTTTGCATATACAGGCTGAATCCCGAGATTCGTAAATAAACCGCTTAACCCGTTTTCAATAAAATATTTTGCTTTAAATGCTTTGCCGTTATCCTGATAAACAAACTTCGGTACTTTGCCTAAATTTATTATTGAATTTCTTAATGCACTTGCAATACACTGAGTGTTTTCTTCCAGCATTATTTCAACTCCGACAAATCCACCGGATTTCCAATCTTGATATGCAACCATCATTGGTCTGACAGGTTTTCCGGTATATGGATGTTTAATAAAAAATGATAATCTGTGTCCGTCACCGACAATAACATCCCCTACTTCAAGTTTTGAAACATCTCTTGTTATATATGGTAAAACCTTGTCATGCAGAGCTTTATTTCCTTCTCTTGCCTCTATCCAGGTGTTATAATGCTCATTTTTATAATTATTTGCAAATCTCCTGTATGTTAAATCACAGCATAAATTTTCAAATCCACGCTCTTTTAATGCCAGTTTGGTTAATTTAATTGCTTTTCCGATATTTAATTGATTAGGATGTAATAAATTTTTAAGTAATTCAGCTTCTTCTTCAGCCGACATTGCGGATTTTTTAGTTTTTTCTCCAAAGGTATAATTGTTAATCAAACAATGCCAATCATCGTTGTAGGTACGAAGTTTTTTATGCCATTCATAAATTGTTCCTATAGCAACTTTACCTACAACATTGAATAACTCTTCGCAAATACAATTATGATTATATGCTTCAAGGAAATCTTTTCCGGCAATTGTTTTATTTTTCTTACCGGTTCTAAATTCATCCCATTTTTTGATTAAATCGTATTTTGCAAGAGCCAATTTCTTTTGTGTTTCAGGAACAACATACGATATCGGGGATGTTAAAACAGATTTTTCTTTGACGGTTGTTACTTTTTCTCTAACATTTTCTTCTAAGGATGTTACTAAAATTTCGTAAGATTTTGAGCATTTCCGGATTACGTATTTGTTTTTACTGATTGCTTTTCGAACGGCTCTTTCAGAAACACCTTTAATTTCTGCTAGTTCTTTTGTCGTAATCCAGTCTGTATTTGAGTTTCGCATGATTATCTCCTCTCACACATTAACTCTGCTTTTCTCAAAAGTGTAGTCAATGTATCCATATCGAAACATATCCTTTTTGCTCTTTTCAATATTCAAAAATCACTGTTTAAGTGATATTGAAAAAACAAAATATTTGATGTATTAAGAAAAATTTTCAAACGGAACTAAACGGAACCTTTAAAGGTTCCGTTTGTACTATAATTAAGAAAAGGTGTAATATGGTTAGAAATTCCGAAACAGAACCTGTATGGTCAAAATACATAACTGAAGATAATTTGCCGACAGAAGATTTAAAATATCTCTGCTCTATTATTGGCTTAGAGGCGACTAAAAAATTAATGTTTAATTCAGCAGGAGAAAAGTTTTCAATCCATGCTCACTGCAATCAACAATACAAAAAGCAGTATATTATTGATAATTACCTTGATGCAACGAGTGTAAACAGATTAGCTTTAGCGTGTGATACAACCACCAGGTATGTTTATAAAGTTATTAAAGAGCATGTTGAGGAAAAGAAAAAGTCTAAATAATAAGGATCTATTTAGTGGAATTTGCTATATTAGTTCTAAATCTAAATAATTTTCTATTACAATAATATAAATTAAAGTAATTATTTATGAGGTTATTATGAGTTATACAGCTACTACAATATATAAAATGGTAATGGGCATTTCAAAGAATGAATATGTTCTTCCTATTATTCAAAGAGAATTAGTTTGGTCAACCGAACAAATTGAAAATTTGTTTGATTCTATAATGTCGGGCTATCCTATTGGTTCAATGTTATTTTGGAATTATAATTATAATTATAAATGTAAATATAAATTTTATGAATTTTTAAAGCAATACGACCAATATAAAAATAATCATAATAGTGAATTTGACACGACAGGAACTCAAAAGATAACAGCAATTTTAGATGGACAACAACGTTTAACATCATTGTATTTAGGACTAAAAGGATATTTAAATTTGCATATTCCGCGTACACACTGGGATAAAGCTGAAAATTTTGAAAAAAAGTATCTTTACATAAATCTCTTATATGAACAAGACCAAAATTATGAGAATACATCTTGTAAATATGAATTCAAATTTAAAACAAAAGAGGATGTTGCTAAGGAAAACTTATCAGGAAAAAGCTATTGGTTTCCCGTTGGATGTGTGTTAGATTTTGAAACAGATAAAGACTATAGGGAAATATTAGGTAACTTTTATGAAAAAGCGGGGCAAAATTTAAAAGATAGAATTGCCGATATTTTTCAAGATTTATTTTTTAAATTAAAAAAAGAAGAAATTATAAATTATTTTGAAGAAGATACATCTTCTTTTGATAAAGTTTTACAAATATTTGTTAGAATAAATTCTGGAGGAACGCCATTAGAATATACAGACTTATTAATGTCTATTATTTCTAATATATGGCAAGATGGTAGAGATGAAATAAATAATACATTAGATTCAATTAACTCAGAATACCAATTTAATATTCCCAAGGATATTTTTTTGAGGGGGTGTCTCTTTTTGACAGATTTACCTTTAGTTTTTAAGGTAGATAATTTTGAGAACAATCATTTAGAAAAAATACAAAATAATTTTTCCGAAATAGTAAGGTACATAAAGGCTGCATGTCGTATTTTTAAAGATTTTGGCTATTCAAAAGAAAATTTAAGATCAAACTTGATAATTCTTCCACTAGCTTATTATTTGTATTGTAGACAAAATATCAATATAGATGAAACAGATAAAGAAAAAATATTAAATTGGATACAATTATCTATATTAAATGGAGTTTTTGGTGGACAAACAACACAATACTTAACAAAGTTGAGAACCCTAATAAAAAATAAAAAGCAATTCCCTTTATCTGAAATCCAAGCAGAATCAGGATTAATGAACAAACGTATGACAATTGATAAAGATATCCTTGAAGATTTTATAGACAAAGCAAAATATGGAACACAAAATTCTTGGACAATATTAACAATGCTATATCCATCACTAGCTTATGGAGATAAAATTTTTCACGAAGATCATATTTATCCATCTTCGAAGTTATCTAAAGAACAACTTGATTACGGCGGAAACTTTGTAGCAAATTTACAACTATTAGAAAGTAAAAAGAACATAAGAAAACAGGATATAATGCCGGAAGAATGGTTGACAGAATATTGTCTAAAGATTAATAAAACAATAGAAGAATACAAAAAAGAAAATTTTATTCCTAATATTGAATTAACAATAGAAAATTTTAATAATTATATTCAAAAGCGAAAAGAAAATATTAAAATAGCAATTCTAGAATCATTTAATAATTTGTAAGTTCCGTTTGGTTCCGCAAAAAAGTTCCGTTATGGTTCCGTTTTGCGGCAGAAAAATATTTTTTACGGAACTCATGTTACTTTTTTGATAACAAAAGTCCTATTTTTGTATTCGGGTGCTATCTTACGGAAATAAGGTTTTAGGGCATATTATTACAAACTTTTTATATATTTATGAGTATAATAGTCCCTAAAATCGGACATACTGGACTTTTCTGTAACCCTAAATTATTCTAAAATTCCTTTACACAGAGGGGCATTAAGGCAAGTTCCCTTTTTCTGTATTGTCCTGTTTCTTTACAATGGAATTTGCTTGTGTTTTCGGGTAGGTTAGCCGTTTTGTTAAAAACTTGATGACTTTTGAGACCAGTAAAAGTCCGTTTTGGTCCAGTTCGGCTTTTACATAATCAACCAACTTCCGACCGAAAAAATCCCATAAAATCAGGGGTCTTGGGGGTAATAATCAAACTGTCCGAAATAATCAAACTGGACATAAAAATACAATAGAAAATTAATTTCATGCAGTGGTAACTACTCGCTACAAACTAAAGTACACAAGCATATCCAGCGTTTAAACAGTGGTCCAAACAAAAAAGAGCCTTTCCAGGCTCTTTTAAAATGGAGGAGGAGGTGGGATTCGAACCCACGGAACGCTCGCACGTTCGACGGTTTTCAAGACCGCTCCAATCAACCGCTCTGGCACTCCTCCAGAATGTTCAATTAGATGTAATTCTATTTTATCTGCTCAAAATCTTTTGTCAATATTTAAAATTAGACTTTTTTGCAATATTACATTAAAATTATTGTATGGAAAATTTTAATCTCGGCAGAATGATTTCTAAATATGTCAATTACAAGCCCGTTAACCAGCACGCTAAACCGGCTGTTAATCCTATGCCAAGCCCCGCTTCAGCCTCTCAAAACCAAGCCCCAAAAACATTTGCCACACAAGCTGCGCAAAATCTTCAGATGAATTCTCTCGAAAGTGCTGACAGGTCGGTTTATATCAAAGATTTAATGCAGCTTCCTAAAAACATGAACGAGCTTTTTTATATGCTCCAAAAAAATATTAATCAAATGCAATTTAACCGGCTCTTTGAACAACAGCTTGCGGCTAGGAAGAACCTCCTCTCACCTACTCAAGCTCAAATCCTTGCCCAGCTTGAAGGGTTAAACATCAATGATATGCAGCAAACCCTTAAAACCCAATTATCATCGCAGCTTCAGTCTTCTATCAAAAATCTTCAGCTTTCTTCTTCTCAGCTTATAAACCTCGCTGATATTGCAAATCTTATCCAAATTAACGGCAAAGACGCCATTACTAAGCTGATTTTGGCAATGGCGAATGCTTCTAAGCAAGGTGTCAACGATTTAACCCAGCTTAAAGAAACCGCTAAATTGATTAATGCAAGCATTGCACTCGCTTCTACCGACAACCCCGCCCAAACTCTCAAAACTCTTATGTTATTGTATCTTCCGTGGCTGCCTTTGCAAGAAGGAACAGGCTTTGATCTCGAGATTGAGACCGCTCAAAATTCTCCGGAATCCGACAGCATTCTCATTTTAACTATTACTACTGTAAATTTTGGAATAATCACAGCAACTCTTATTTTAGAAACTCCTAACTCTGTGCAAGTTATGATTGAGTGCGTTGAAGGTTTCCCTAAAGACGAGCTTCTCATGAGAATTCATTCTGAAGAAAAGCATTATTCTATGCAGTCAATGATTTCATTTGACACAAAATCACCCAGATCATCTGATGAAAAACCAGAAATTACAACAGCAAAAATCAACATGTCTCACACAAACGAAATTAGTCCATATTTACTTTTAATGGCACACGCAATTATTCGTCATACTATTGAAATTGACCAAGCAAATTAAATTCTTTTAATTTGCGGACGGTTTTCTGAGGAAAGTTCTTGTAATTTTATGATTTTCCATTGGGCTTCCAAATCCGCGATAACAGTATCACTTTCAAGCCACATTAGCGTCCATCTTTCATCCATTCCAAGACCGCCGTTAAGTTTATTCAAATACGGAATTCCATATACAACTTCGGACATACCGACTTTAATTATAACGTGAGGCGCGCCAAATCTTTTTGAATTCATAGTAATGGCAAGATTGTTGTATCGTTGAAGAGCCATGTGTTTTAAACCTTTGTAATTCGCATGTTTTTCAATGATAAAATCTTTTAAATCATATGCTAATTCATTAAAACTCTTTGCCATTTTTGATAACGCCCACTATTTTATATATATTATACAATATATTTATGCGGAATTCAACTGTGCACTTCTCCAATGGGATTCAAGTTCTGATTGAATGTTGCTTCTGCTAATCCATTTATGGACATATCTTTCGTCCATACCTAAACCGCCGTTGATTTTGTCGCCATGAGGCACTGCAAAAACTGCTTCTGACATACCTATTCTCACAATTACATGAGGCATAGGGTGAGAACTTGAATTCATATCAACTTTCAAATTGTTGTACCTTTGAGTCGCAACGTTTTTTAAACCTTTGTAGTTTGAGTGCTCGTCAATGATAAAGTCTTTCAAATCCGACGCCAATTCATTAAATGATTTTGCCATAGTCAATTCCTAGTTAAAAGTGTATAATCCTTATATCTTCTCCGATATAATCCTTATACCCATAAATTTTATAAACTTAACGTTTAATTATTTAAACTATGTATAGGAGCAGGTATTCTTCCGCCTCTTGAAATAAATTTGGCAGGAGATTTTCTGTTTATATTCATTACCGGTCCGCTGCCTAAAAGACCTCCGAATTCCAGAGTATCGCCGACATTTTTTCCAATTGCCGGAATAAGTCTTACAGCAGTAGTTTTATTATTAACCATACCGATAGCCGCCTCATCGGCAATAATTGCGGAAATTGTTTCGGCAGTAATATCTCCGGGAACAACTATCATATCAAGTCCCACTGAGCATACGGCTGTCATTGCCTCAAGCTTTTCAAGACATAGAGCGCCGTTATTTACAGCATCAATCATACCTGCGTCCTCAGAAACAGGAATAAATGCGCCGGACAGTCCGCCCACATTTGATGACGCCATAACGCCGCCTTTCTTTACAGCGTCATTAAGCAGTGCAAGCGCTGCTGTTGTACCGTGAGTTCCACACGATTCAAGTCCTATTCCTTCAAGAATATGAGCAACACTGTCTCCTACTGCCGGAGTCGGTGCCAAAGATAAGTCTACTATACCAAAAGGCACTCCCAGCATTTCAGACGCTTTAGAGCCCACCAGCTGTCCCATTCTGGTAACCTTAAAAGCCGTTTTCTTTATTATGTCAGCAATTTCGTCAATTGATGCATCAGGATGCTTTTCAATTGCCGCCCTCACTACACCCGGTCCTGAAACGCCCACATTAATAACACAATCGGGTTCTCCCGTACCATGGAAAGCTCCCGCCATAAACGGATTATCCTCAGGAGCATTACAGAATACTACCAGTTTTGCAGGACCTATACACTGATTGTCAGCGGTTCTTTCAGCGGATTGCTTTATAATTTTTCCCATCATTGCAACTGCGTCCATATTAATACCTGTTTTGCTTGAACCTACATTTACTGATGAACAGATATTTGAAGTAACTGCCAGTGCTTCGGGAATTGAATTGATAAGCTCAATATCTCCCGCACTGAAACCCTTTTGTACAAGTGCTGAATAACCGCCTATAAAATTTACACCGCATGTATCGGCTGCCTTTTGAAGCGCAAGAGCGAATTTTACGGGATTCTTTTCCGTACATGCCGCTGAAATTATTGCTATAGGAGTAACAGAAATTCTTTTATGTATTATAGGAATACCGTATTCCTTTTCTATCCGCTCTCCTGTTTTTACAAGATCCTTTGCTTTTGAAGTAATCTTGTTATAAACCTTTTCACATGCCTTGTCAATATCGCTGTCAATACAGTCCAGGAGAGAGATTCCCATTGTAATCGTTCTGATATCAAGACATTCGTCTTGAATCATTCTGATAGTCTCAAGTATATCATAAACGTTAATCATCTAAATAATTCTCCTTAAAAATTATATACGGTGCATAGAATTAAATATATCCTGATGCATAGTATGAATTGAAAGATTCAGTGATTTTCCCAATTCATTAAGTTTTTCGCCAAGTACCACAAAATCAGTATTCATTTGTGATATATCAACCATCATAATCATAGCGAACATATCCTGAAGTACGCTCTGTGTAACGTCCATAACATTTGCATTATATTCAGCACAGACATTGCTTACCTTTGCTAATATTCCTACATTATCTTTTCCGATAACAGTTATAACCGCTCTCATAAATATCCTCCTTAAAATACCGGTCAAAAACCGCAAATAATAATTATAAATATAATTATACCACATTCAAGTCTAAAATAAAAGAGTTAAAAAAATTTTATTTCAAAAATACTACGTATTATTTTCATGCGCCTTCTTATGTCTCTTTTTTATCGTATTTCTGGTTATTGCAGACAATTTCTCAACTGTTGTTTCAGGAAATGACGCCAAAAACAATATGCTTTGTTCGTGGGCAGAATGCTCGTCCAGTTTTAAAATTTCAGTAAAAAACATATTTATAGTATTAAAATTTACAGAAAGATTTTTTGCAGTTTCCTTTCCTAAATCGGTCATAATAACGCTTGTTGCATATTCAGGTTCTATTAGCTCAAGTCTTGCCATACATTTTAACATCTTGCTGACGCTGGGTCTTGTAACAGAAAGACTGTTGGCAATATCAACAGAACGTACTGTTTTAAGCGTTTTGCTTAATTCATATACTGTCAGTAAATACTTATACTGTCCGGCGCATAATTTCATATCCGCACTCTCCTTTATTTTTATATAAAATCATTTTAACACTTTTAAGAAATATTTTCAATATTTTCTTTTTATTGACTTTATTAATAATAAATGTTACAATAAAATAATTCTTTAAATGGTGGTAAATATGAAAAATTCAAAAATATTAATTATAACTTCATGGACGGCAGTTATACTTTGCATGCTGGTTATATTCTGCTTTTCCGCACAGAATGCAGATCAATCGTCAGGCACAAGCGGTGGCTTTGCTAAATTTCTTGCAAAAATACTTTACCGTGACTTTAACATTATAGATAAACCTTCTCAGGATATCCTAATTAATAAATGCCAATTTATTGTCAGAAAAACCGCACATTTTACTGTTTATGCCGCTTTAGGTATACTTACTTACATGGCTGTTCGTATTTCTAAATTTAAATTTCCTCACTTGATTGCTCTGGTTATTTGTCTGGCATATGCGGTAAGCGATGAAATTCATCAGTATTTTGTACCCGGCAGAAGCTGTGAACTGCGTGACGTATTTATAGATTTTTCCGGTTCCGTTCTGGGAATCATATTAATTTCTATTATATTAATTTTTTTCAGAAATATCAAAGCAAAAAATTAAATTCTTTAATTTTAAAAAACTCTTGACAAATCAAAAATTCGGGCATATAATATTAACATAATATTTTTAAATTCTAAGAGCAAAGGTAAGTAATCTGCAAAACGATGTTTCAGAGAGCCGATGAATGGTGTGAATTCGGTACATACGCTGTTTGATGAATGGATTTGTGAGAAGCATAGTGAACAAAGCTTTTTAGCTTCAAGTATCTATCGCCGTTGTTCCCACGTTACAGGGATAGGATATTAAGGATTGATTCCAGCGTATCTGAAAAAGGAGAGTTTTACTTTAACTCTTGAATTTGGGTGGCACCACGATGTCTATCGTCCCTTATGAGGATGATGGGCTTTTTTTATTGCCTTTTGCAAGTTTGCCTAAGCTAAAAAAAGGAGAAATAATTATGATTTATCCGTCAATTGAAGAAGCAAAGAAAAAATACAGTGAATACAATGTATTTCCGGTTGTAAGGGAAATACTATCTGATTCATTTACACCTATTCATATTTTCAAAGCTCTGAAAAGAAATGAAGAAAATGCTTTTATTCTTGAAAGTGTAAATAACGGCAATCAATGGGGACGTTATTCCTTTATTGGTATTAACCCGAAAATTGAAGTAAAAATCAACAAAGGTACAGCAATGCTTACTGAAAACGGAATAACAACCGAAGAAAAAATTTCAAATCCCGTTAGTTTTCTTCAAAATATTCTAAATAATTATAAAGCCCCTAAAATTAAAGGCATGCCGAACTTTACGGGTGGATTTGCTGGTTATTTCGGATACGATACAGTACGCTATACGGAAAAAAAGCTTGTTAATGTTCCGGAAGACGACACTCTGATGCCGGACTGTCATCTGTTCCTTTATGATGAAGTTGTAGCCTATGATCATCTTAACAGTAAAATAATAATTATAATAAATATTTATAATAATGATAATTTTGAACAGCAGTATAAAGATGCTGAAAAGAGAATGGATAAAATTACTGATAAAATAAATTCTTATTTTGAAAGACCAAGAAATATCGGTACTACCAAAAACATTACGGTAAACTCTAATGTAACAAAGGAAGAATTTATAAACAATGTAGAAACAGCCCAAAAACATATTGTTGCAGGAGATATTTTCCAGATAGTATTATCTCAGAGATTTGAAATTGACAATCCGCCAGACAGTTTCAATGTTTACCGTATGCTCAGAGCCACAAACCCTTCCCCTTATCTGTACTATTTCAAAAACAAGGACTACAATATTGCCGGTGCTTCTCCGGAAATGCTTGTAAACGTAACAGACGGCATTGTAAAAACAAAACCTATCGCCGGTACAGTCCCAAGAGGAAAAACCGATGAAGAAGATCTGGCACTGGAAAAATCACTGATTTCCGATCCGAAGGAATGTGCAGAACACACAATGCTTGTGGATCTGGGACGTAATGATGTGGGTAAGGTTTCAGAATTCGGAAGCGTTGAAGTAACAAGCTTTATGAAAACCGAAAGATATTCAAAGGTTATGCATCTTGTTTCCGATGTAAAGGGAAAACTTAGATCCGATAAAAATGCTCTTGACGCATTAATGGCAGTACTTCCGGCAGGCACTCTTTCGGGAGCACCAAAAGTAAGAGCTATGGAAATCATTGACGAGCTTGAAAATAAAAGAAGAGGTCTTTACGGCGGTACGGTAGGATATATCGGCTTTGACGGTAATATTGATACATGTATTGCAATACGAACAGTTTTATTTAAAAATAAAAAAGCCTATATTCAGGCAGGTGCTGGAATCGTTTACGATTCTGTTCCCGAAAAAGAATTCTGTGAAACTCAGAACAAAGCCAAAGCAATGATCAATGCTATAGAGGAGGCAACCGCTTTATGATACTATTAATAGACAATTATGATTCATTCACATATAATCTTTATCAATATATCGGCGAACTATATCAGGACATACAGGTTGTAAGAAATGATGAGATTTCACTTGATGAAATTGAAAAGCTGTCACCACAGGCATTAATAATCTCTCCCGGTCCGGGTTATCCGAAAGATGCAGGAATTTCAGTCGAAGCAATTAAGCACTTCAGCGGTAAATTACCGATTCTGGGAATTTGTCTGGGACATCAGTCGATTTGTGAGGCTTTCGATAGCACTATTATTCCTGCAAAAGAACTTATGCACGGTAAATCAAGTAATATAAAAATTGATACTTCATCGGCAATTTTCAAAGGACTTCCCGAAACCATCGTTTCTGCCAGATATCATTCATTGATTGCAGACAGCAGCAGTATTCCGGATTGTCTTAAAGTGACCGGTACAGATTCAGCCGGTCAGATCATGGCTGTTGAACATAAAGAACATTCCACATACGGTTTACAGTTCCATCCCGAATCAGTACTTACCGGATACGGTAAAATCATGATCAACAACTTCCTTTTACAAATTAAAGATATTAATATAAATGAAAAAGAAGTTTCAGAAGAAGAACTACCCAAAACAGAATTAAAATCATTAATCTCAAAAGTGGTAGATCAAAAAGATCTGACACTTGAAGAATCAATGAAAGCAATGAATATTATCATGAGCGGAAGAGCAACTGACGCACAAATTTCTTCATTCCTTACGGCATTGAGAATTAAGGGTGAAACTATTGAAGAAATCACCGGTCTTGCTAAGGTAATGAGAGAAAAAGCAAATACCATTGAAGGCTGTAAAGACGCTATTGACATTGTAGGTACGGGCGGAGACTTGTCTAACACATTTAATATTTCAACCACATCTTCATTTGTAATAGCAGGCTGCGGTGCTAAGGTCGCTAAGCACGGTAACAGAAGCGTTTCAAGCAAAAGCGGCGCTGCCGACGTACTGGAAAATCTGGGCGTTAAAATCACATCTTCTCCAGAACAGGCGAAGGAAATGATAGATTCTATCGGTATATCATTCCTTTTTGCACAAAGCTATCACGGTTCTATGAGATTTGTTGGTCCTTCAAGACGAGAAACAGGAATCCGAACAGTATTTAATATATTGGGCCCTCTTGCAAATCCTGCAAATACAAATTATATTCTTCTGGGCGTCTATGACAAAGAACTTTTAAAGCCAATGGGTGAAGTACTCATAAATCTGGGAATTAAAAGAGCAATGCTGGTATACGGAAACGATAAGCTTGACGAAATATCAATTTCCGATAATACATCTGTATGCGAAATACAGGATAATGAAATGACATTTTACGAGCTAAATCCTG
>OLIW01000796.1_pt1 | contig 32026 bp, 20 predicted proteins | sample 1601321 | NCBI WGS metagenome assembly OLIW01 (sample SAMEA2452114, study PRJEB22498) | human gut metagenome
CAAATGAGTTGACTTCGGAAGATCCGGTAAAAAATAATTTTACGACAAAGAAAACTTTTGACCAGATACTTGCGGATAACGGCTATTACTCCGAGTACCACGGCAAGTGGCATGCGCCGATTTCCTGGACTAAGTGCTACGAGGGTTTCGGCTATGAAATTCCGAATAAGAACCGTCCCTTCCATTACAAGACTCACCACCTAATTAAGTTTGCGCAGTTTATCGGACCCGCCGCTAAGGCTTATCAGAAAAAAGACGGCGACTTATTCGATAAAACGATGTTCCAGGCCTACTACACTCCGGATCCCATAGATAGGCGCGTTGTCTATGGAACATCTCCGGATGGAGAGCTAACACAGGAAGAGTTAAAGAGGCGCATACATACCCAGCCCGACAACCACGGCCTTTTGCGCGTTCCGGCCGAGAAATCAATAACTGCCTTTCAGGCTCTCGAGACCATTGCCGCCTTGGATAGGGCAAAGAAGAGCGGCAAGCCCTTCAATATCACATGCTCCTTCTTTTATCCGCACTCTCCGATGCTTCCGACAGAGCCTTACCACGGAATGTACGATCCGGATAGAATGCCAATTCCAAGTTCCATTTCGGACCCAATGGTGGATTCTCCTTATGTGAGAGAAAATGCGCGCGAAGTCTTGAAGGAATATGCAAATCCGAATCTCGTGAAGTACATGATGTCAAATTACTTTGCACTCGTTAGCGAAGTTGACGATTGGATTGGCAAAATCCTCGATAAGCTGGACGAAATAGGCGAGCGCGAAAACACTTTAATCGTGTTTATATCAGACCACGGCGAAATGCTCGGCGCGCACGGTATGCGCGAGAAAAACGTATTCTTTGAGGAATCGGCAAGGGTGCCCATGATACTTAATTTTCCCGGTAAAATTAAGCCGGTTAAAATAGGCGAGTGTGTGTCGCTAATTGATTTGTTCCCGACAATTCTCGACTATATGGGAGTGAAGTACGACGCTCGCGACGGCGAAAGTTTGATACCTTACATAGATAAGACAAAAACTAAGGAAAACACTGTTGTAAGCGAATGGTTGTACCACAAGGGCAGGCCAATGAGCCATATGATTGTCGACGGAGATTGGAAATTGATGGTCTCGTACGATCTAACCTGCAAATTGCCCGCTGTCTTGTTCAATTTGAAAGACGACCCCAATGAGACAAAGAACCTGATAGGTGCGTCTAATCCGGACAGGGCGAAATATATTCAAAAGGCAAATGAACTCAAGCTCAAGCTTCTGCAGCGCTTGAAGTCGCAGAATTCAAAGTTTGTCGATAATATTTCACAGCTTAGCTTTAATTGATTTAATGTCTTTTAATTCGCAGCAGCATCAATTTTCGCTTATGCTTAAAAGCGCGGGGGCGGCCTGCAATTTGGCTTGCAAATATTGCTACTACCTCGAAAAGGAAAAGCTTTCGGGCGTGGCTTGCGATGCAAAACGCATAAGCGAAGCCCTGCTTGAAAAGTCAGTGAGGGAGTACATACAGGCAAACCCGTGGGGGGCAAACTTTGTATGGCACGGCGGAGAGCCTCTGCTTGCACCCTTGGAGTTTTACGAGAGGGTAGTGGAGCTCCAAAAAAAATATGCAAACGGGGTAAATATAGAAAATTCAATTCAGACAAACGGGACGCTCTTAAACGACAGCTGGTGTGAGTTCTTTGCAAGGAATAACTGGCTTGTCGGAGTATCCATAGACGGCCCTGAGGATATTCACAATAAATACAGAAAGACATTCGACGGCAGGGGAACTTTTGAAAGTGTTATGCGCGGCATAAATCTCTTGAATAAGCACGGCGCCGAGTGGAACGCAATGTCCGTTGTAAGCGACTATTGCGCTGAAAACCCCGACGCTTTTTACAGCTTTTTTAAGAGCATATCCTGCCGATTCATACAATTTACACCCGTAGTTGAGAGAATATCAAACGGCAGCTTGGCCTCGCTTGAAGACGATGGCGAACTTGCGCCTTACTCCGTAAGCCCGGATTCTTGGGGAGACTTTCTGTGCGCAGTTTTTGACAGGTGGGTGGCAAGCGATGTCGGTAGGGTTTTTGTGCAGATATTTGAGTCTACCCTGGCAAATTGGCTCAAGCTTACCCCGGGCGTGTGCACGCTTTCAGACTCGTGCGGATCTTCAATGGTTTTAAATGCAAATGGCGATGTTTATCCTTGCGACCACTTCGTATTTAAGGGCTATAAAATCGGCAATTTGTACAGGCAGAATTTTGACCAACTGTGCGATAGCGGAGGCTTTAAGCGATTTTCAAAAATAAAGACCCAGCTTTTGCCGGACGAATGCAAGCGCTGCCAGTACTACTTTGCATGCAGGGGGGAATGTCCGCGCAACCGCTTTTGCAAAAGCCCATCAGGACAGCCATACTCAAACTATCTCTGCTGTGGCTACAAAAAATTCTTTGAGCATGTGCGCCCCTATATGGATTATTTAAAGCGGGAGTTTTTGGCACAGAGGCCGCTTGATAGCGTTATGAATTTCAGGGTAAACGAAGAGATGTAATTTGGCTTAGGACTGGGCCTTTGTAGCAACCTTTAATTTTTAATTTCTGCAAAATATAATGGCTAGGGTATTTACTAGTTATGAGGAATTTCAATTTGAGAGTGCGCGACTCTCAATAGTGTAGCATTGTCTGCGAGGTCTAATTTTAGGCGCTGTCTTGTAGCAATCCAACTTAAAAATATGCAAGCGGGGATTTTCTTAAAAATATAGATCCATAGCGCTCTTTCGCGCCTGCTTTGCCTGTATGTTGCGCGGTATTTTGTAGATGCGCCCGTCCTTTTTAAAATTTGCGCCGGTCTGCTTGAAGTGAAAGTTCACCTTGCTTTCCAAGCACTGCAGGCGTATGGACTTTATCCAATCAAAGTCGCAAATTCGCGCGTCGGGGCCGGATTCTCCGCCGGCGACGATTTCCTCAATCGCGCTATTGTTTAGTTTTCCGCGAAAGTCTATGTGGCTTAGTAGGGGTTCGCAGACTATGAATTTATGTCTGATTGGAGCCTCTAGAAATATTGGCATTCTAAAGTCTGCCATTTCCTGATTCTCCATCGTGCATGCTATTGATACGTTTGGATATCCACAGCCCCAGTCGTCGGGCAGGCAATCTTTTAGCCTATGTATTCGCTTTGTAATAAATATAAAATTTTGGCTTGAGCGCTCTCTCATTATGCGCCATGCGTCGGCTCGCCATTGGTCGGCCTCTTCGATTAGAAAGTCGGAACTAAAGCAGGTGTAGATCCTGCCGCTAGACATGCAAAAATCGCCCGACTTATTGCGCCTTAAGGGGGCGTTAAAACTTTTGGTTTTTACAACAGTGGAGGGGTCTCTGCCAATGCGCGAGTCTATCCTATAGACGTAGCAATTCAGGCAACCTGCACTTATTTTATGGCAGCCATGCCACGGGTTCCACAAATCTGACATGGTGCAAAAAAACTTGCTTTTGCATCTTAGGTCAAGCAAATCCGAAGCTTTTTTAGATTTTCAATAATTGCAACGGGCGAGATGTTTTTTATAAGGGTGTTTTTAGCTATTTATTTGACGCAGAGCTTAGCAAGTCGTAGAAACACTTGCAGTTGTCTAGGAAAGTTTTTATGGATACGCTAAATCGCAATAAAGAATTGATAAAAAAATTTGAGCAAATGATAAACACTGCCGATAGCAATTTGGCCGCAGAATTGGTCGATAGCAAGGCGCCATTTTTTACACCCGCAAGTCCGGAACCTCTGTATGGGGGCGAGGGCTATCTGTCCGTCGTGCATTGGATGAGAAAATCTTTTAGCGATGTCAGCTGGCATATTCAAGACTTAGTTGCCGACGATGAAAAAGTCGCGGTTTCTTGGAATTTATCGGGGACTCACGACGGAGAATTCCTTGGCGTAAAGCCCACGGGCAGGAAGATTTCCGTATGTTTTATGAATTTCTATTACATAAATAAAGATGGAAAAATAACAAAGGATGTCGCGGCGGAGGGAATTCTCGGAATCCTGCGCGCGATAGGCGCTTCCTGCTGAGCGCGCTTGCCCACAATTTTATCTATTTGTGGCAAGCTGTTTGGCTTTGCCAAAAATAATTTTTGCGTGTATATGGCCCCGCCAGCCTCCGAAAAGGTGCGACTTGCCGGCATTGGCAGATTGCGCTTTAGCAAATGCACAATCTAAATTAATCCAAGACTTTTTATGGTGTAAGTTTCCATACAGAGGTAAAACTTTGAAGTTTTATTTCAACAGCTTTACTTGTCTAGACTTGGTTTATCGCAAAATTTGCAAACTCGGAATATTGAGTATTTGTTTTAAATTATTCTTGATTTTATTTTGATATAAGTGTTATGCTCCAGGAGTTATGAAAATGAGATTATTATCAATATTTCTAATTTTCAGCAGTTCGCTAGCCTTTTCGGCAACTACGACGTATACTCCAAATGTGTTCGGCGGCTATAATGGCTCCGACGGTTCCGTGAGTACGCCCAACGTGTTTGGCGGAATGGACGTTACAAAAAACGGAAAAACTACGACGTACACCCCGAATGTATTCGGCGGCTACAATGGCTCCGACGGTTCCGTGAGCAGGCCCAATGTGTTTGGCGGAATGGACGTTACTAAAAACGGAAAAACTACGACGTACACTCCGAATGTGTTCGGCGGCTACAACGGCTCCGACGGTTCCGTTAGCACACCCAACGTGTTTGGCGGAATGGATGTTAGAAAATAGAAATTCTTTTCTACTTTTACTTTTTTATTGAAAATTGCGCAGAAGTAAGGCGGGGTAAACCTCCCGCCTTATTTGTTCTCCGGAAGTAGCAATCCGCCTTCCCACGACTCGGTGTTCAAGGGATTCTATTTCTCTTGAATAAAGTGCGTGCGCACTCGCGGCTCGTAATTCGGCTTTGTTATACCGTTTTTGCGGCCAAGCTCTATGCATTTTAAAAGCCAAGCCATATTTTCCGCTAGAGTGCGCATAGTTTGCATACCCTCCTTGTCTTTCCTGACATCATCAGGTGTAAACCCGTGCACGCTATTCCAGTATTGAGATGGAACTATGGGCATATTTGCAATTGTAAAATATTGATTTAGCTGCTCGAAAGTTGCAGAGGCGCCACCTCTTCTGCACGATACAACCGCAGCCGCAAGCTTGCCCTCCATTTTAGCTTCGGTAGCAAAAAATAATCTATTTAAAAATGATACTAACTGCCCGCTAGGACCGCTGTAATAAACGGGAGAACCAACTATTATTCCGTCAAATTCATCTAGCCTGTTTTGTATTTCTCTAACGATGTCTCTCCTAAAGCAGGTGCCGGTGTCAAAGCATTTCATGCACGCTATGCAGCCCGCTATCGGACGCCTCCCTAGGTAGAGCAACTCCGTCTCTATTCCGCGCTTTTTCAAGACGCTATCAATTTCACTTAGGGCTGTGTAGGTGCAGCCGAATTCATTTGGGCTTCCGTTTATCATCAAAACTTTCATATATCGCCTTTTCTATTTCTCCTCGCATTTTACATAGTATGGCAAATTTGTAAAGCGCAAGCGGTGTATTTTTAAATTTTCAGAGAGTAATATATTGAAATATCTTGGCAAATTAGCTAAACCTAAACCCCATGAAACGCTGCAAGATAACTATTCTAAAGCGAATGTTTAATGAAGAGCTCGCCGCCGAGTATGGTGTTGAGAACTTGGGCAAGTGTCCTATGATGAGAGAGGGGCAGGAATTTTACGCGGATTACGCGAAGCCCGAGGGATTTTGCGACGAGGCTTGGAAGGCCATATACCAATACGTCTTTGCCCTGTCGCACGGGGCGACAAACTTCTATTACGGCGATTGGATACGCAAGGATAAGGTCGCAATATGCTCCTGCAACGACGGCTTAAGGCCCGTTATAATCAAGGTCGAGGCAAGCGACGTAGATTCGGAAATAAACTATAAGCCAATAGAGTAAAGCTCGCATTTTAGCGCCAGTGTGCGTGAGCGCGTCAAAGCAGTAGCAAAGTTTAGCGCCAATTTTTAGGACGATCTTTAAAACTGAGCCCTCGGATATTTAGGCACGTAATTTTTTTATTGGATTGCTTTGTCTTTTTATTTTAGAAACTGCAAATCTGTGCGAGCTTTTTAAGAATTATTTCGCTTAATTTTGCGCTTTCTAAAATCCAAACAAAGCTAAATTCCATCTTTTACTTGTATCTTTTTTTAGTTCAAATTTTAATTAAGGTATGTGCACTGCTAAGCTACTGAGTGCTTTTTAATTTTATAGCTTCAGCCTAAAAACTTTCGCCTTACCTAGGTTTAAATGCTTAAAAGATGTACGCTACTTAAGTGCAAGTAGCATTTAAATCTCTGAATTGTGCTATTCATTTTATGAATAACTTGGTATGAGTTATAAGTATTTGCTATTTTAGTAAAATGTGCGATAATGCAAATTGAAGTTGGGGTGCGCAGGTGCGTTCTTGGTTTCTGGAATTTTTTTGAGGGTCTGTTTGAGCGTGAAATGCGCCCTTTAAAAAGATGTCAGTGCCACTTTGCCGAAGCTTTGAAATGGAACACAATGCGCCACACATTTTCTGGGAATCGGTATTTCCCTTTTATATGAACAGTTTCACTTTTTAATCTAAACACCTGTTTTAAACTTAAAAGAAAGGACAATTTTATGAAGAAAAGAGACTTGGGAAAGGGCGGGCTTAGGGTGTCCGAAATAGGTTTGGGCTGCATGGGCTTTACGCAGAGCTATCCACCGTATCCGGACAGGGCGGAGGCAATCAAAGTTTTGCGAAAGGCTGTCGAGATGGGTGTAGATTTTTTCGATACCGCCGAAGTTTACAGCGTCTTTAAAAATGAGGAGCTTGTAGGAGAAGCTCTCGAACCTTTCCGCGATAGCGTGGTAATTGCCACAAAATTCGGCTATGATTTAAAGAATGTGCGCATGGATTCCAGCAATAGACCCGTATCGCTATCCAGCCGTCCTGAATCTATAAGAAGCGCCGTCGAGGGCTCTCTGCGACGCCTTCGAACCGATCACATAGATTTATACTACCAGCATCGCGTCGATCCAAAGGTAGAGATAGAGGAGGTAGCGGAGTGTGTTGGCGGGCTCATAAGAGAGGGAAAGGTTCTGCATTGGGGGCTTTCGGAGGCTTCGGCTGCCACTGTTAGGCGCGCGCATTCCGTGTGTCCGCTTGCGGCCGTCCAAAGCGAGTATTCAATGTGGTACAGGCGCCCCGAGGGTGAATTGTTCTCGACCCTCAGGGAATTGGGCATAGGTTTTGTGGCCTTTAGCCCTCTTGGCAAGGCTGTACTGACCGGCAGATTCAATGCAAATACGACGTTTAAAAGCGAGGATTTCCGCTCTAGCATTCCGCGCTTTCAGGGCGAAAATTTAAGGCGCAATATGGAGCTTGTAGATTATGTTCAAAGCTTGGCAAGGCAAATGGAGACTACGCCGGCCAGAGTCGCACTGGCATGGATACTCGCCCAGGCAGACTGGATTGTGCCAATACCGGGTACGAAGCGGATTGAGAGAATCGCGGAAAATATAGGCTCTTGCGACATTCACTTCTCCGAGGCGCAGCTTGCAGAAATTCGCGAGCGCTTGGAAGGCATTAGCATATTTGGCGCGCGATATCCGCAAGAGCAGGAAAAACTGACCTACAAGTGAGCTTGTTACTTGCAAAAAGCCCCAATATATCTTGCCGATATGCAGATAGGCGCAATGTGTCGGGCGGCGGAATTGCAAGGCTTAAGGTAGGAGTTGAAAATAAAAATTTTTCGCCTTAAATTTTGCAAACCCTATTGATGAGTTCGGATATACCTTACAGATTCTGCAAGGCATTGCGAAAGGCAAAATTTCATTATCTGAATAGCTCTAAGCCTTAAAAGATAGAGTGTTTATCTTAAAGCCTTTTATCGGTTTTAATAACTTTTAACTTTTTAAAAACTAAAATGGCCTACTCAGAACCTAAACGTAAATCTAAAAAATAAAAAAAGGATAGTGTGAATGAAAAATATATTTCTCATTTTGGTGCTTCTTTGTTCCGGAAGCTTATTTGCAAGCTCAAGCTCGGAAAGCGATAGAGAGAATCTATGCAGGCAAAACTACTCGAGACTCTTTGGTGGCGAGGCTCTTTCGCCCGATTGCGCGGATCCGGAAATGATGGAAATTTTGCAAAAGTTTATTTTTGCCGATGTCTTTTCAACACCCGGTTTGACGATAAAGCAAAGGGAGATGATTACTTGCGTAGTTTTAAGCTGCATACAGACTCTCCCACAGTTGAAAGCACATGCAAAAGCCGCCTTGAATGTTGGAGTTTCGCCGATTGAACTGCGCGAGTGCATATATCTTACGGCACCATACATAGGTTTTCCCAGAACTTTAAATGCGCTTGGCGCGCTAAATGAAGTCTTTGCGGAGGCCGGGATAAAACTGCCACTTGAAAGGCAGTCAAGCTCGGACGATTCCACCCGCAGCAAGATGGGTCTGGAGATACAACAGAAGCTGTACGGCTCAGGCATAGCCGGCGCAATGGAGGGAGTGCCGGGCGGTATGGGAAAGCGTGTTTCTGACTTTCTCACGGAATACTGCTTTGGCGATATCTACACAAGAAAGGGTTTGGATCTTGCAACGCGAGAGCTTCTAGGCTATTGCGCACTCACTGCAATTGAGGCCGAAAGCCAGCTTAAATCTCACTATCACGGGGCGTTGAAAGCCGGAAATTCCCCGGAAATATTGGCAGCTGCCGTAATTCAGACTCTTCCTTACATTGGCTTTCCGCCGGCTATAAGGGCCCTTAAAATAATAAAAAATGAGAGCTCAAAAGCAAAAGAAAGCAACTTTGTTCGCCTGTCCAAAATAAGAGTAAAAGCGGATATGCTTGGCGAGTATAACGCAATGTTAAAAGAGGAGATTGAAGCTTCAATGGCTTTGGAAAATGGCGTGCTTGTACTTTACGCAGTGAGTTCAAATGACGATCCTAGCGAAGTTTACATTTTAGAAATTTATGCAGATAAAATCGCATACGAAAGCCACCTTAACACTCCCCACTTTAAAAAGTATAAGCAAGGAACCTTAAATATGGTTGAGCACCTCGAACTGCTAGACGTAAATCCTCTAATACCGGGTCTAAAAATTAAATAGAAAATCGCAGTCCAGTTTAAGCGCTCTTACTTGTACTTTCCAATTTCGTGGCAAACCTGCGAGTTGTTAGTGAGGGTAAAAATGCATCTCTGAGAGTTGAGGGGTTGCACGGCTTTAGGTTTGTTTTTGTGGAAAGCTATTTTCATTTCGCGCTCTAAGTCGATGAGTTATAAGTGAAAAAAGCGAGAATCGCCATTGCAAGAAACTAGTAAGATTTGGAAAATGCGCTCTTTTTTTACCCATTGAGATGAGGGAAAGATACGGGATAACTCTAAAATCAAAAAAGTAGAAAAAGAGATGGGCAAAGATTATCGCTCTGACTCAAAGAATCTGGAATAGGAGGAAAAGAGGGCAAATAAAATCAAGAGAGTTCTACAAGGCCCAATGTATTAATCGGAAACTTTAAGATGCGTAGGTCACTATCTAGATCGAGACCTTTCTGTGGCTAAATCCTAGCATCGTTTAATTTATTTCGATTTCCACCGACAAACGGAGGAGATCTCTCCGGAAATGGCGCGGATTATTATCTAAAATTAAAGTATAGGCGTTAGAGGTTTCTTGATTGCGATAGGTGAAAATTTGAGCTGTACGCCATGTGCACGACATTCGTAGAGAATCAAAACAGGCTTTCAAGCGAGTACAATAGTAAAGCGCATTGTCCAAATTTAACAACTATAGTAGGTATATTTGAAAGGGCAATCTACGATAGATACTAGCAAAAACTCAAATATTATTATCGGGAAGTTATAGATATAGACGAGCACATGATACACAAGGGCTAAAAGTTTGCTACAAAAGTAGCAGATCGAGCCATCACAGAATATGCGACGTAATTAGGGGTAAGATAACATAGCAAAGGAACGCTAATATCGCGCAAAGATGGGAAAAAGGTAGTGCGCATGGATTTATTAAGCGGCTAGTTAACTATTGCAAGAATATGTTTTCTAAATGCGAAGATTGTGGCGGAAAGGTTCAATAAAATACGCTGAGTGTTCTATAATTTTATTTTCGAGAAGGTGCCGGAAGAAGTAAAAGAGAAAGCTTAGCTATTCCTTGCCTAAAATGAAAAATAGGTTAATTCAGCAAGAGCGAGAGCACTCAAAAGCTTTTTTAATGAAAATCTAATAATAAATCATGCATACGAATTTAAAGAGAAGCTATGTGAGTTACTAAATAGGGAGAGTTAGACGTAAAAGCAATTAAGTAAAAACATAGGGAACTTAAAGTAAAAGGTGAAACTTACTAAGATAAGCATGTACTTATAGCTTTGGGTGGAAGCGATAGACTAATTCATTGCACCAATAATAAGAATGTTAAAATTTACAAAAGATAACGAAATTACGGAAAGCTTCAACTGCGAGATGAAGCTAATACGAAGACGCGCTTAAAGCCATCGGAGCTTTAAAAATTACAGATTGAGAATTTCTGTAGAATGTGGAGTGAAACTATGAATTTCAAATCTAAAAAATCTCGCTATTTAACTCTTGCTGTTTACCTTCATCTTTTTGCAGTGTAAGTTGGGCAGCTTATTTACATTTGAACAAAGATGCCTAAAAAATTTTTCCAGTATTAAAAAAGGCTTGAAATAAAATATATCAGTATAGTACTGTTATCTCAGAAGGTTTGATTGGCTTTGCCAATACGCTTTCTACAATAGTTAGTTGAGTAGTAATAAAGGGCGCCGCACGCGAGTGCGGCGCTTCTTTTTCCTTTGCCTTTGAATTGCGTAAATGGCTCTTACTTTAAATTAAAAATTTTAGCTTCTTTCCTGTAGCTTGGCAAGAGACCTCTTCAACTTGCGCTTTTAAGAATTTTAAGCCAATTAAATTCTGCAAGATAGTGCGCATTATCTTATTGCTATTGGAGTTTCGTTTATAGTTTGCTGATGTTCTTCGAGAGCAAATTTAACCAGGCTATGATGGGGCTACTGTAGCACTTATTGCCGGAATTAATATTTCCTAGGAATCCTTAGAAGAGGCCTTGAAAAACTATTTCGCCTGCAAAAGCTAAAATACACACATCTCTACATTTGCGAGGCAATTTTTGCGTCGGACTGCGCCTCGGCCTTTTTAAAGTTTTCCGCGCGCTTTTTATTTTCCAAATCGCGGCCGACAATCTCAAAGCCATCCATGTCCTCGCGCGGGTTTTCCCTCAGATTTTCGGCGCCGATTTTTACGAGCTCAAGCAGTCTATCGCGCTCCTTTGTGCCTTCCGCGAAAAGCTCCAGAATCTCCGACTTTTCGGGGCGGTCGAACGAAATAATTTCATCGGGATAGCGCCTTGCGTTTATAATCATACCCGTAAAAAAGTTCTTGTTTTTAAGCTTTAAAATTTCGTCGATTTCCTTTATCTGCGCGAAGTTAAGCGGCGAGCGCCCTCCAGGATTTTTGCCGTAGAAGGCGCTGTCGGCTCCGTAGTAGGGCGCGTTTAGGTCTATCCAGAGCCTTAAAATCTCCATATCTTTTGCGCTGAGCTTTACATCGTTGTGCCCGGCCTCGAGAACTTTTATAAGGGGGCTATGTTTGGCGCCCCAGTGGTTTGCGTTTAGAATTTTGTCGGGGCCTGCATTTACAACTTTAAGGTACTTTTTTGAGTGCAGTTGCGTGTAGGACTTATTAAAGACAAGGCCCCTATCGCCCGCAAGAACGAGCTTTTTTGCGCCATCTTTGCCGTAGTCGTGGCAACTTAGGCAGTTTTTGTCGAATATTGGCTGCACTAACTTTATGTAGGAGAAGAAGCTTTCGTCGGGCAGGGTCTTTGTAAGTTTTGAAGGCGCTTTCAAAGTCGGGCGGGGCGGAGCCTTTACCGCGTTTACGCGCGATTCGTGGCAGCCTATGCAGCTTACGATTTCGCCTGGCATTGCAGTTAACCCGCTTCGCATGGTCTGTATCATATTTTTGTCTTTATCCAGTAGCTGAAGGAATATGAATCTGCGCGTAGGTATTTCAAAACTTGCGGAGCCGTCTTCATTTACGGGGGCTATGCCAAGTTCGACTTTCGGGTCGAAGTCGTCGTAATTCATAGCCGGCGCCTGCTGGCCCTGCCCCTCCCACGCACCGTCGGACCAGTAGTATTTTGGAGGGTTTTCGACAACTCTCACATATTTTACATCGCCTTTTTTTACGCCCTCAAGGTGGGTGCCCTCATAGACGTTTGCGATATGGGCTATTGTTTTTTCGCCCTTGTAACTTCTGAGTTCGGGAAGCATGGAAACTCTCTTTTGGGGGCGCAAGACTTGGGCGTCGTAGATTCCGCGCTCTTCGTCCAACTCGAGAATTTTTGTGAGCTTTGCGTCTTTTATATTTACGGCAAAGAGGGCTGTCTTATCGTCGGAACCCTTTAGTTGGCGAGATACTAACAGATGATTTTTGTCTAGAACGCTGGGGTCTTCAAATTTTGGCGTGTCTTTGCCCATAGTGCCGTGCTCGAAGGAATCGAAATTTTTGCCTATCTCTTGGCGCGAATTTTTGGGCAGTATAAATTCGACAATCTCTGCGCCCTCAATGGATTTTGATACGTCGAAAATCGCGAGCGCCCCGTGCGGTCTGCCGTGGGTAGTGCAAATTATTCCCGCAACTTTTCCGTTTGGAAGCGGGCAGGCGTCAACTATGGGGTTTGGCGTTTCCTGCCAGCAGTATATGGCGTGGCGTGTGCCGTCGGGGTTTGCCACCCATAGCCCCTGCGAGCCCCCGAAATTTTTGTCTGTGTATTCCCAGCGGGTGTAGATGATTCTGCCGTCGGCAAGCAGGGCGGGGTTATTTTCAAACTCTTTGGATTTTCCAATTTGGGTTATTTGGCCGCGCTTTGTGCGGAAGAGGTTGCCCATGATGTGGCGGTTGCAGGCGCAGAATTTTACGTCGCGGGTGGACACAAATAGAATGTCGCCATTTGGCAGGTAGATCGGATCTATATCGCTTGCGTTCTCCGGCTGGGTAAGCTTTGAAAGTTTGCCCGTATTTAGGTCTAGCTCGCAGATTTTGTAGCAGTCGTCAAAGTCCTCGCGCATTGAAAAGAGAAGCTTTTGGGCGTCGAATGAAACTTGCAGATCCCTGACTACACCATTGGGGCAATCTAGGAGCTTCACTGGGCTTGAGGCTTTGCCCGAGGCGTCGAAATCCACCTTAAAAATTGCGCTTCCTAGCCGCTGCATAGCTTTGAAGGCGTTTTGGTTTATCTCGCCTTTTTGAAATATTGTAGCGGTATTGTGGTGGTCGCGCGGGAATTGCTCGCGGGCTATGAAAACTATGCTCTTATTCTTTAGCGGCGCAAAATTTTCGCTTTGGGTTGGTTCCGCTTTGAGGCAAAGCGTCGCAAAAAATAAAAAGATAAAAAGCGCGGCAATTCTTTTCATGACTATATCCTCTCCCGAAGGTTTTTTATCGAATTCCTCGTTTTTAAAGCCTAAAGAAAAACGTTTTGAAAGCAAGTTTTTATTTGAAAAAATAAAGTAAAGTAGAGCCTTAAAATATTTCATTTTTTAGTTCTATTTACTCAAAGATTTTGCGAGCGGATTTAGTGGACTAAATCTTAAGGCGAGCATTTAAAAATTTTTTTAAAGACAGGAGCGTTTGATGCTAAATAAAAGACCGACTCTTATTCCGAGCCGGTCTTTGGTTTGAACTTTTAGAATCCTTAATTTATTGGGCCGTCCAAGAGCAAGTCGTGCTTGTTTTTGGACTTTGCAGCTTCGCCTGCCACTTCGTCTGAGGTCTTTAAGTCGAGTGCGTTAAAGAGCCTCTGCCAGAAGGCGCGAACCGATTTTTTCTCGGGCTTATTTTCCAATATGCCCTCGCGGAAGCCCCTTAGCGAGTAGTCTAGCGCGCAGATGTAAAAGTCGCTACCTTTTAAGTTAAACTTAATTAGAGCCGCACCTTCGGGCTTAATCATGTCCTCATAGAGGCAAATGGAGCTTGCCTTTGAGTGCTCGGGCTTCTGGTTAAACATCGACCAATCTGTATCGGAGGCTTTGAATATGACTTCCGAATTTTTCACAAGCTTGCCGGATAGCCCCGCCTTTAAAATTTGTTTATCGCGCGCCCATTCATTCTTCTCGTTTTTAAGTTCCGAAAAATATAAATCGGGAATTTCAAAGTAGCTTGCAAGCTCGCTTTCTGGATTCTTATTTAGCGCCGTTGCCTGGCTTGTGCTTAGTTCCAATTTCTGCGGCAGAATTTTTGCAAAAGCCTCTGAAGGTGTCTTTGAAGAGAGCATTGCAAAGACTTTTGCACCCTTGCCAAGTTCCTTCAGCAACTTTTCAATATCCTTTTTAGACGCGTTTTCGGCGTCTATAAATATAAACTTTGCGCCCTTAAATGGCTCTGATGTAAATTTAACTCCGCTATACTCCAAGAACTTTGCAAGCTTAGAGTCTGCCTTCCCGATAAATAGCGCCTTTTCTATATTGGCTTCGGGCAACTTTTTTTGGGGTTTTTTATGGATTGTGAGTTTATCCCACTTGCAGGGCTTGCCCGCGAGAGCCGCCTTGTAGGCCTCAAAGAGCGGCAGGGGCTTGTAGAGCGGAAGACTTGGGGCAAAGTCCGGATTTAGAGCCGTTACGTAGGGCGGGATTCTCTCAAACTGGCAGCCCGGAATACCCTCTTTGTATTCCACACCCGCAAATACGCCGTCTTCAAGAGTCGGCAGCCTATTAAAATCGCTGTAGCCTATGGGCAGGTGGCGTATGCCGTACCAAGCCACAAGCGAGGGCGAGAGATAGTCTAAGTCTTTTAGCCCCCCATTAAAGAAATTGTGGTAGAGGTCTGCGGCAATTCCAGCAGCGCGGCCCTCGTAGCTTGTGTAGGCGGCGTCGCCTATGTAGGGGTAGAGTATTGAGGGTGTGCCGTAGTAGGTTGCGCCGTATTCGCCGCAAATCATGGGCTTGGGATAGTTTAACTTAGCTCTGACATCGCTTAAAAATGTGGGCGACATATTGTGGCCTATGTGCTTTGTCCAGTTGTTTAGCTCGCCGTTCATATCTTGGTCGCCGTCTATTGTGACGAAGTTGCGCGTGGGGTCGAGCGTGGGCGGAACTTTGGACATTTCTACAAGCTTTGCGTCCCACTTAGCTTTTTCTTCAGGCTCAACTTTGTGTATGTGCGGCAGGCTCATCGCAAACATTTCATTGCCTACGCTCCAGCCTATTACCGAGGGATTGTTGCGGTTGCGCTTAACGAGTTCCTCAGTCTGTGCGCGAACGCGCCGCCATGTGTCTTCCTCCGATAGGTTTTGGCAGATGGAGCTACCGAAGAGACCGTTTTCTGCGAGCACCATTATTCCCATTTCGTCGGCCAATTTATAGTAGTCGTTCGGCCAGGGTTGGGCGTGCGGGCGCACGGCGTTGCCGCCGAAATCCTTTATCATCTTATACCAAGCCCATGCGTAGCGGCGCGAGCATATTACGGCGCTAAATGGGTGGAGAAAATCGGCGTGAAGTTTTATTTTTTCGCCGTTTAACTCGAAGTGGTCGCCTACAACTTTAAATTCGCGCCAGCCGAAACGGGCGGTCTTTTTGTCTTTAACTTTGCCGCTTTCCAAGATTTCAAATAGCGACATATAGAGATTCGGCTCATTCGGCGACCAGAGCTTTAACTTGCCATTAGGCGCGACTTTAAGCGTGAGGGTTTTAGAGGAATTGGCTGGAATTGCCACCTTTACCTCAGGCAGCGAAAGCCTTGGGTTTTTAGAGAGTGTCCACTTTGGCTCCGGGGCGCTCAGCGTGTCTTTTCCCGCCTTATTTATCCATTCGTAAATTTCTCCCTTTAGTTCTAGCGACTTTTCCGAGGCGCTCTTATTTGCAATTTCTACGTCAAATTCAAGTTCTCCTTTTCCGACAAATGGCTTTGCGAAAATATCTGCCACATAAACGTCGGGCTTATATAGCAAAAATACGTCTTGCCAAATTCCCAAGATGGGGGCTGTCATTGAGCCGTTCGGGTAGGTCACAAAGGCTTTCTCGTGGACGGGGTGTTGCTTCTCAAAGAATCTGCCGCTTCTTACGCCGACTAAGACTTCATTTTCTTTGCCGAATTTGACGAGGTCTGTGATGTCCAACTCAAAAGGCATATGCATGTCAAAGTGCTCTCCGGCAAGTTTGCCATTTACATAGACCTTGCAATATCCCGCCACTGCGTCGAAGCGCAGCACCACGCGGCCGCTTTGCCAATCTGCGGGCACAGTAAAATCTTTCTTTAACCAGCCCATGAGCTTGTGTATCCAGCTTTCGGGATAGCTCGGGAAGTAGTTTGCACTCGGCGCAAATTTATCGGGCATCTTAGACCAGCCGTTTACGTTCCACGGAGAGGGAATTTTGATTTTTACCTCTTCCCACTTGCCGGCTATTGGGGTGGGCAATTCCGGCGCGGGCATATTCTTGCGGAACTTGTAGCCCTTGGGGACTTCTGCAAATTGAATATCCCAAAGCCCATTTAGGCAAATTTCCTTTCTAAAAGGAGCCTCATAGGTGTTTACAACGCCTTCCGAGGGTGAAAATTCACGGGGAAATTTAACTTTATCTTTAGCGCAAACTGCGGCGCACATAATTGCGGCGCAAGTGAGGAGTAAGTATTTCATCATATATACACTGGGTTTTCGAAAAGCTAAAAATGTTTTTTCCTCAATTTTAACTTATTTTTTTAGCAAAGTTTGTGTAAGTTGGGGCGCAAGTTGCTTTCTATCGCTTAGATATAGAGCGATTTAGATTGCTTTACTGTAAAATATAAACATGCCGTTGGGGCTAATTATCCAAGGTATTGCAATATATAAGTTAGATTTTTTATAGTGTAAAATTCTATTAAGATTTACCCACATACTCTCATTGCTTTGCAATTTCTACATTGGATTTCAGCGGAAAGTTAGGCTTTGCATCTTTTAATGGAAAGGTTTTTTTAGCTTGCCTGATTTTTCTAAAATTTTATCTATATGCGGATAGCCAAGTTGAGTATCGCATTGCTATTCAGACTTAAATTGGCAATATATCGCAGCGGAACATCAAATGAGAGGGTAGGATATGTTGAGGCTTTTAACGGCTCTAATCGCTTTTTTATTTTTAAGCGGCGCAGCTAGCGCGGCGATTGACTTTTCAAAAATCGCCCCTCACCCGCGCATCTTCTTATCTGGGGTAGAGTCCGGAAATTTAAGCCGCAAAATCAATGAAAACCCCATGCTTGCATCGGTACATCAAAAGCTTATGGAGGGGGCTGAAGATACTTTGCTTAGACCTCTTGCCACTTATAAAATGACGGGCAGGCGCCTCCTAAGCGTATCGCGGCAGGAGTTTCGCAGAGCCATATACTTGTCTTACGCATATTTGGCAAGCGGCGACAAGCGCTATCTGAAGCGCGCTGAAGCCGAGATTAAGTCGATTTGCGAAATGCCCTCGTGGAATCCCTCCCACTTTCTCGACACTGCCGAGATGACCTTGGCTCTGGCTATTTTTTACGATTGGCTCTACAATGACTTAAGTGTTGAAACGAAAGAGCTATGCGCCTCTGCCATAGCGCAAAAGGGCTTGGAAGCTTCAAAATCCTCCAAGTACAACTGGTTTTTGAGAAGCTCAAACAACTGGAACGCCGTTTGCAATTTGGGAATGCTCGCGGGGGCTCTCGCCATCTACGACGAAAATCCCGAACTTGCCAAGGAAATTATTTTGCGCGGCCAAGAGTCCATAAAAAAGCATCTCGCTTGCTACGCGCCCGACGGAATTTATCCCGAGGGCTACAATTATTGGGACTACGGCACTACCTTTCAAGCTATGTACATCATGGCGCTTGAATCGGCCTTCAAAAGCGATTTTGGTTTGTCTGAAGCTCCGGGCTTTTGGGAAAGTGCAAGGTGGCACAGGCATATGGAGGGCCCATCCTGCTTTAATTTTTCCTTTTCCGATACGGGGCCGCGCGTCTTTGCAAGTCCGGTTGTATTTTGGTTTGCGAGGAAGATGTCCGATTTAAGCGTTCTAAATAAAAGCGCAATAGAGGGGGCTTTGCTATCAAAATCAGCTATAAGCCCATATTTTATATTCGCGATTTTATATGCAAATGGAGTTGATTTGCAAAAGATTCCAGACCCTAAAGACAGGGTGTTTTTCGGCAGCGGCGCCACACCCGTATTTATTGCCAGAAGCGATTGGAGCAAGGGCGCGCAGTACTTTGCGATAAAGGGCGGCAAGGCTTCGGAAAACCACGGGCATATGGACGTTTCGTCATTTGTTTACGATGCGCTCGGCGAGCGCTGGGTTTTCGACTTGGGTATGCAGGACTACAACTCGCTCGAAAGCAAGGGGCTGGAGATTTGGAGTAACCCTTCTTATGAAAGTTCCGATCGCTGGAAGGTATTTAGATACAACAATCATTCCCACAACGTAATAACAATAGACGGAAAGCTCCACAATCCGCGATCCTATATTGGGCTAGAAAGGCTCGGTAGTGGCGGCAAACTGGGTGTTAGAGCCGATGTATCTATGCTCTATCCAGATGCTATTAAAACTTGCGTGCGCGAGGCTTATTTTTTGGACGGTAAAAACTTTGAAGTTTTCGATAAAATTGCATCGGGCGAAGGGGGGCACACTCTGCGCTGGAGCATTTGTACGGACGCTAAAGTCGCGCTAAAATCAAATTCGGCCATACTTGAAAAAAATGGCAAGCTAGTTGAGGTTTCCTTCGATTCAAATTTGAAAGTGGAACTTAAAATATGGAGCACAGAGCAGAATAACGATTACGACGCGCCGAACAAGGGCATTGCAATGTTGGGTTTTGAAGCTCCATTGCCCGCAAACTCCGAGAGCTTTATCAGGGTAAAGTTTGAGCCTAAGGACTGAGGCCTTGCTTTTATTTTGTTCTAAGTTTTTGCTTGGACATTCCCAAATAAGATCTCCTCAAAGCAAATGAATTAGAGTCTTTTTTGCACTCGCAGTTTGCATTGAGAAGGCGTTAAAAAATTTTTTAAAAGTCGGGCGGGTTTGCAGACCGGCTTGCGCTTATATTTTCCTTTTTCTTTCGGTGGCGGCGCGATGCGCAAAAAAAGGCGCGGAAAACTTTTCCGCGCACAATACTAAAACTATTTCATTCGGGAAATCCCAACTCTAAAGAATGGACGTATCGGTCCCATCTTGCGCTCGAAGCGAATGAGAAATTCGCCGCCTGACTTTTCTACGATTTCTCCGGGAATTGGAAATTCGTGTATAACCGCATCGTGCTTGTCTAGCGGGGCGTCAAAATCTAAAAATTCTACTCCGTTTATAAAGACCTTGTGTCCGCGCCTGTCGTGGCTACCAAAGCGCTCAAAGAAGAGGGAGATTTTCATATCTTTTTTAAAATCTTTTGGATCTATCTTCAACTTGTACTCGAGATAGTCGTAGGCCTCGCGCACGCTGCGGCCAAAGATGTTTGCGTCTTTGCCCTTGCCCATCTTAAATTCGTGGTCGACCTCCGGCTGCTGCTCGCCGCAATCTACGGAATCTAGGATTCTTGCGTTAAACTTTTCGACGGCAGAGCCGTAATTTGCATTAAATATGTCAAAAAATTCCTTTCCGTTTCCGTATGGAAAGTATATAGCGTAGCGCTGCATGTGTATGTCGGCAAAGGGAACAAGCTCAATTTCTTTTCCATTGTTTGAGATTGTTTTAGGAATTTCAAATCTTAGAGAACTGCCATCCGCTTTCTTTATGGCGCTTAAAACGTTCTCGATATTTCCGCGCAAAAATGGAATTTCAGCAAGCGGGATAAACTCGCCCTTTGCGATGTGCCTGCCGTCGTAAAATTCATCGCCCTCCAGCGTGCCCATAGGGCTTGCAAGCAGAATTGGCCCATACATAAAGCAGGCGAATTCCTCCTTGCCCTTTAGAATTTCCGCGCGCAAAGACATGGGAAGCTCAACCTTGATTTTGTCGCCGTTTTTCCATTTGCGAGCTAGGCTCACATAGCCGTCTTTACCGGCCTTTACAAATTGCTTTTCCCCGTTAATCGAAACCTCAAGGCCGTCTGCCTTCACCCAGAAGGGCTTGCGTATCTTTAGCTCAAATTCGACTTCGGGATTATCGCTTTCAATCTCAAAACTTGTGGAGGGCGTGTTCGGGAAGTCGTTTGTCTGCTTTAATACTAAGCCTTTATCTTTCCAATTTAAAGTGGAGGCTATAAATAAATTTACGTACAGAGAATCTCCGGAGTGCGAGTAGATGAATTTGCCGTACTTTGTGTGATTTTCGTAACCGGTGCTAACGCAGCACCAGAAGTCGGTATGCACGCTTGAATATGTCCTGAAAGAGCCGGGGCGCATGGGCGTCATATATACAAAGCCGCCCCTGTCGGGCTCGGAATTGTTTTGGGTGCTCAAAATATGGTTGTATAGGGCGCGTTCGTAGAAGTCTGCGTACTTCGCTTGAGGGTCGTCTGCAAAAAGAAGCTCTGTGAGCTTTAGCATGTTGTAGGTGTTGCAACTTTCGACAGTTGAGCGGTAACCCACGGCGTCCCCAAATTCATTTGGTTTTGAGAAGTGCTCGTTAAAGCTATTGCCGCCTATGGATAGAACTTGCGTATCAACTACCATATTCCAGAAGTTGTAGGCGGCATCGCGATAGATTTTTGCATCGGGGTCTATTTCAGAAATTCTCTTAAAGCCTATAAATTTGGGTATTTGAGTGTTTGCGTGCTTGCCTGGGAGGACGTCTTCATTTTTTGAAAGCGGAATTAGGAATTCCTTGTGCGAAAATTTTTTGGCGTTTTTTAAGTAGCGGGCAGCCTTTGCCTTGTCGCTAGTTATAGCGGCGGCGTCCGCTAGAATTTCATTCATGCCGCCGTGTTCGCATGCGAGCATCTGCTCAAACTGCTCGTCCGTAAAATTATCCATGTAATCGCACAGCCAATCGCAAAACTTAAGGTATATATTTTTTGCTTTTTCGCTCCCCGTGTAAAGCCATGCGTCGCGCAGGCCGGCCGGCATTTTGTGCATTATGTAGAAGGGCACCCAGAGCCCGAACATTGTAGTCTTATTTATTACCGGCGGCTTGTCGCTATTGAAGGCGTTTGCGGATTCGCGCCAGACTTTCATATTTTGCTCCGTCGTGTTTATGCTGCCGTCCGTGTTTTGTATGGCCTCAAATTCGCCAACAATGTAATTTATTTTTCGAGAACTTCAGCATCGTGCGTGGAGGCGTATAGGGTTGATAGCGCCGACAAGAGATGACCCTGCACGTGCCCCGAATTGTTGCCGTCTGCCCAGGCCGGATACTGATTTTTTGCCTTCGGTTTTAGCTTTGCCGTTATGCGCGGCTTTACAAAAAAACGGTCTATATCGAGCTTAAACATATAGTTTTTATCTACGAGCATTGCTCTGTAAAAGGGGCTGTTTGCATCTAGGCGAACATCGTCGAGTGGAAATTCTACGGCGCGTTTCTCTGCGGCAGCGCAAAAGAGGGCATTTGCAAATATTGCAGACGCAATCAATATTTTCAGTATTCTTTTCATCATATATATATTAAGTTTTCCGGTTTAAGAGCTTAGTTAAGTTGAGTTTACTATGCAAGTAATTTTTATTGCGGCGCTCGTTACCTCTGCTGCAAAGTTTTAATTGGGCGCGCGTTTGTCTAAAATTATTGTTAAAACAAGTCTCTTCTTAAGTTGGGTTTGGTGTGGGGATAGGTCTTTTGCAAACTTTAAGGCGCCGAGTTTAACAAGCTTAGATTTTTGTGCAAAGCAAGTTGCGTAAAAGTTTCGATTACTCAAGTTTTTATCGGCGCATTGGTCTTAATTTTTTTTTCTTGACATACAAACGTTTTAAACAAATGTTTGAATTTTACGCTCGGAAAGGAAAGGCGAAAATGGATAAGATCTTGGATTCTATTCTTGAGGAATACCGCTCGGAGACTGCGGGCAAAATTTTGCGCACGGCCCTAGAGATGTTTGCGGTCGGTACGCCTGCGGCTGTTAGAATGCGAGATCTTGCAAAGAAAGCGGGGGTGAATTTGGCCGCCGCCAATTACCATTTTAAGACAAAAGACGCGTTGTATATGGAAGTGGCAAACATCATAGTGCGGCTATTCCAAAGGCAGTACGCGCCTTACATTGAGCGCTTTGAGAGGGTGAAGCTCTCCAGAAAGCCGAAGGAGGCTCTGGAACTCATAAAAGACGTACTTTCCTCGAGAATCAGGTGCGAGTCTCGCGGCAACAGGTACACAAAATACATAGTTCTTATATTGATGCGCGAGGAACTCTGCTGTGGGGAGGCCTTTGAACTGTTCTTAAAAAAGCTTTTTATCCCGCGCACTCGGATGACTTCCGAGCTTGTGGAAATTGCAACAAAAGGCAGAATTAGCGGCGAGCGCGCAAAGATTGCCGCAAAGCTTTTGCTAGGGCAGACCCATCTTTTTAGCGCCGCGAGATTGGGCGTGAAGTTCGACTTAAACTGGAAGGCCTTTGGAGAGATGGAGGCCGAAAAGGTGAGGGAGTTAAATTCGGAATTTGTAGATAGAATTTTAAGGTAAGCTATGGTTTATATGAAATATATGAAAGTGGCGGCGTTCGCCGCCTGCGTTTTGACACTGCTTCTTGGCGCTTGCGATAACTCCGCCAATGATAAGGCCGAAAAAAAAGCGCCAAAAGGTTATATACTCGCGCCCTGAAGTCCAAGACGTCGTCTTGTGGGACGAATACACGGCTAAAATTGAGGCTGTCGCCTTTGTTGACATAAGAGCGCGGGCGGCTACTTGAAGTCCATAAATTTTAAGGAGGGGCAGAACGTAAAGAAGGGCGATTTGCTATTTGTTATAGATCCGCGCCCTTACGAGGCTGCTTTGGCCTCCGCCGAGGCTGAACTTGCAGAGGCTAAGGCCAGAGTTGAACTTGCCCGCACAAATCTGGAAAGAGCAAAGGAACTTTACGCAGCCGATGTCGTGGCAAAAGAGTTTCTTGATACGAGAAACTGCGAGATGCTCTCTTCCAGCGCAGTTTTGGAAAGTGCGCAAGCAAAGGTTCGCAACGCGCGCCTAAATTTGGAGTACACTAGCATCCGCGCCCCGATGTCCGGCAAGATAAGCGAGGCTCTGGTCGATATCGGAAACCTCATAGTTGCCGACCAGACTCGCCTGACGAGGATAGTCGATAGCTCCTCCGTTCAAGCTTATTTTGAGCTCAGCGAAAGAGACGTTATCGCATACAGAGAATGCGGACTCTTTAATAAGATAAATATAGACGCCGGAACCGGCCCAAAGATTAAGCTCAGGCTATTTGAAAATACAGACAAGCTCTACGAGGGAGTTTTGAACTACTACGATAACGAAATCTCCTCTGAATCCGCAAGCCTCACAATGCGCGCCGACTTCGAAAACTCAAAGGGCGAGCTTTCAGCGGGTATGTACGGCACAATATCCATTCCGGGCTACACCGTAAAAAACGCCATTTTAGTTCCGGACTCGGCAATCGGCACCGACTTGGTTTCGCGCTACGTAATGACTATAGGCGATGACAATAGGGTGAAGTACACTCCGGTTAAAGTCGGAAGATTAGTCGGCAAATACGCCATAGTTTCAGAGGGTGTAAGCCCGGAAGATAAGATCGTGATATCCGGGCTTCACAGGGCTACTCCGGGGGTTTTGGTCGATCCCGTCGAGGAAGGTGCTAAGGAAGGTAGTGAGCAAAAATGAAGCGCAGTATATCACATTTCTTCATAGAGCGGCCGGCCTTTGCTATGGTAATATCCATCGTGATTACCATAGTGGGTATAGTTGGCTACCTGAGGTTGCCAGTCGCGCAGTATCCCGACGTTGTTCCGCCTTCTGTCGTCGTTAGGACGAGCTATCCGGGAGCCTCTCCCGAGATATTGATGAACACCGTTGCGGCTCCTTTGGAACAGGAGATTAACGGCGTTGAAAACATGATTTACATGTACAGCCAGTGCAGTTCCGACGGCTCTGTCTTAATAACGGTTACATTTGAGGTCGGAACAAACCTCGATATAGCGCAGGTTCAGGTTCAAAACAGAGTGGCTATAGCAACGCCGCGATTGCCGGAGGAGGTTAGAAATATAGGCGTTGTCGTAAAGAAGCGCTCGCCCGATATGTTGGTAAGTATAAACATATTCTCCCCGGACGGCTCGCGCGACAAGCTCTACCTGACAAATTACGCGATAAGCCAGATGAACGATAGGCTGGCGCGAATTCAGGGCGTCGGCGACTTGGAGGTGTTGGGCCCGCGCGAATACAGTATGCGCATTTGGATAAACCCAGACAAGCTATCGAAGTACAATATGACGCCGGCTGCCGTCGTCAGGGCTCTGCGCGAGCAAAATAAGCAGGTTGCAGCAGGCGCTTTAAACCAAGCTCCGGTTGCCAATACCGATCTAGCCTACGAGCTTACGATAAACACTCAGGGGCGCTTCACAAAGCCTTCGGAGTTTGAAAACATAATTATAAAGTACACCGACGACGGCAAAGTGGTAAAGCTAAAGGACGTTGCTCGCGTGGAACTGGGCTCTTACGACTATTCCACCGAAACTTACTTGGACGGAAAGCCCTGCGTCGGTATTTCCATATACCAGCTGCCCGGCACAAACGCCCTTGAAACGGCAGAGCGCATAAACGCTATGTTGGAGGAGATGAAGGCGGGCTTCCCGGCGGGTGTGGACTACGAGGTAACAATCGATAACACTCTGTTTATTAGAGCGTCTGTAAATGCGGTTTACCACACGATATTCGAGGCCGTTTTGCTCGTGGTATTCGCAATACTGCTATTCTTGCAAAATTGGCGCTCGGCGCTAATACCGCTTACTGCCATACCTGTTTCTCTAATAGGAACTTTCGGCTTTATGGATTTTGCGGGCTTTTCCGTAAACAACATATCGCTCTTCGGCATAGTTTTGGCAATTGGTATCGTTGTCGATAACGCCATCGTTATAGTGGAAAACGTGGAGCGAAATATGAAGCTTGGCATGGACGTAAAAACCGCCACGAAAGACACTATGGACCACGTTCAAAACGCGCTTGTCGCAATAACGCTCGTACTGAGTGCGGTGTTCGTGCCGACCGCTTTCGTGGAGGGCATAAGCGGGCAGTTCTATAAGCAGTTCGCGCTCACCATAGCAGTTTCCACAATTCTTTCCGGCGTTGTTTCGCTAACCCTTTCGCCGGCTCTTTGCGTTCTCCTTATAAAGGAGGCAAACCAGAAGGCGGACGTCTTGACCAGGGCTATGAACTTCTTATTCGGCAGGTTCTTTTCGGCATTTAACCGCGCCTTTGACTGGGTCTCGGAAAAGTACGGAAAATCCGTCTATTTTATAGTTCGCCACTGGGTTTTGGTGATGGTTACGTACGTTGCCTTGCTGGTGCTCACGGCCTACTTGTTCTCCATAACACCGTCAGGCTTTGTGCCTAAGCAGGATAACGATTTCTCGCAGGTTTCGGTTCAGATGCCTGAGGGCTATTCGCTAGTTCAGACCGACAAGGTCATGAAGAGAATGCAGGAGTCTCTAAAGCACATAGACGGCATTGAAAAGTTCATGTGCGTAGTTGGCTTAAACGGCGCAACCAGAACAAAATCTCCGGATACCGGCGCCCTCTTTATAAAGATGAAGCCGAAGTTGGAGAGAATGAAACGCGGTCAGGATGTAATGAATATGATGGCGGCAATCTCAAAAAAGCTCGATGAGGAGCTGCCGGACGCATCGACCTTTATATTGACCCCGCCCGCCGTTCGAGGCGTAGGCGTTGGTGGCGACTTCAGAGTACAGGTGCAAGACAGGGTTGGCTTGGGAGTGCGCGAAGTTGAAAAGTACACAAATATAATTGCAAAGCGAGCTAGCGATTCAAAATCGATCTTAAACGCCTTTACAACCTTTAAAGTTTCGTCGCCGCAGTTGTATGTCGATATAGACAGAGAGCGCGCTCAGAAATTGAACGTGCCAATCAGCTCAATATTTGAGACTCTCCAATTCAACTTGGGCTCAATATATGTAAACGACTTTAACATTCTAAACCGCGTTTACCGCGTCAAGGCACAGGCTGAGGGCTCTAAGAGAAGTGAGTTGCGCGACATATTTAACCTTAAGGTGCCCAACATCAGGGGCGTGAACGTTCCGCTAGGTTCGGTTGCGAAGGTAAAGCGAATTACAGGCCCCTCTCGCGTATCCAGATTTAACCTGTATCCCTGCGCCGAAATAATAGGCGCCCTCAAGCCCGGGCACAGTACGGGCGAGGCCATAGCCGAGATAGAGCAAATTGCGGCCGAGGTTCTTCCGGACGGCATGGGCATAGAGTGGACGGACTTGGCCTTTCAGGAAAAGCGAATGGGCAACACCTCGATATACGTATTTGCGCTTTGCGTGATATTCGTGTATCTAATGCTTGTAGCCCTTTATGAAGACTGGAAGCTGCCGATGTCGGTAATCCTTGTTGTTCCGCTGGTTTTGCTATTTGCCGTAATTGCGGTTCTGGCTCGAAGTCTGGACAACAACTTGATGACCCAGGTGGGGTTCATAGTTCTAATTGGTCTGGCGTGTAAAAACGCAATATTGATTGTGGAGTTTGCAAAAATCAGGCAGGAGCGCGGCGAGGAGCCAATGTCGGCGGTTGCCTCCGCTTCCAGAAATAGGTTAAGGCCTATATTGATGACGTCGTTTGCATTCATATTGGGCGTGGTTCCGTTGGCTTACGGCGTAGATTCCGGCGCAGAGTTGAGAGATGCTCTGGGAACTTGCGTGCTCTACGGCATGATAGGTGTAACCTTCCTTGGTTTGATATTCACTCCCGCATTCTACTATGCAATTCAAAGGAACAAAAAGTATGCAAAAAAAGAGGCTTAACAGATTGGTAAATAGAGTTTCGCAGTCGGCCTTGGGGGCCTTGTTTCTGCTGTCGTGCGGCTGTGTGATGATTCCGGATTACGAGCACCCAAAGACTACTCTGCCGGACTACGGCTTGGAGGCCGAGAACTTCAAGTACGATAAGGGGCTCTGGAAGAGCGCCTCGCCGGCCGACGAGCTGCCGAAGGGCAATTGGTGGAGCGTCTTTAATGACGAGGTCTTAAATTCGCTCATAGAGACTTGCGATAAGAATAACCCCGACATCGCTGCAGCCTTTTACAATGTTGAGAGGCTCAGGGAGGCGGCCTTTGTAAGCGAAAGCGAACTTTACCCGCACTTTCACTCGTCCGACTACTATATGAGAGACGGGCGAAGCGAGAGCTTTAAGCCGGTTCCAACGGGCACTTACAACTCTTGGGTTGTGGGTCTTGGCACCACTTGGGATTTGGACTTGTTTGGCAGGATTCAAAGCATAGTAATAAGGGATAGAGCCTTGGTTCAGGCTTCTTACAACGTGTACTGCAACCTAATGCTGTCAATACACGCAAGAATTGCCGCCGAGTATTTCTACGCCCGCCAGTGCGAATCCGAGCTTAGGTTGCTGAATGAGACGCTGTTAGTTAGAAAGCAGCAGACCTCGTTTGTGGAAAAGAGAATGCGCCTGAATTTTGCAAGCGACTTGGATTTGTCGCGCGCAAAGGTTTTGGAGTATGAGGCCGCCTCCCAGCTGGATTCGGTAAAGAGGCAGCTTGATGCGTCGAAAAATCGCATAGCGCTTTTGTGCGGACTTTCGCCGTCAAATTTTGAATTGAAGTGCGAGCCCCTAAGCGACTCCATGCCTAAAATGCCTAGAGCCGTTCCATCGCAACTATTGGAGAGAAGGCCCGATGTCGCTGCTGCTGAGCGCGAAGTTTACGCGGCAAACGCTCAGTTGGGCGCCGATATAGCCGCATTTTTCCCGACGGTTTCCATAACTGGAGATGTCGGCTTTAAGGCAAATAAGCTTGAGAACCTCCTGCAGTCAAGCTCGCTTGCGTGGGGAATAAGCCCGCAGGTTTACATACCTATCTTCCAAGCAGGCAAGCTATACGCGCAGAAACAGTCCGACTTGGCCGCCCACAAGGCTGCGACTGAGAAGTACAAGTCAACCGTTTTAAAAGTTATAGAGGAGATCGAGACTTTGCTTTCGGACATATCGAATATGGAAAACGAATACGAGAATCGCAAAAAGACGTCCAGCTACTCCTTAAACGTGCAGTCCTACACGCAAAAGCAGTACGAGCTTGGAGATCAGGATTACTTTGCGGTAAGCGATGCGCAGAGGCAGTACTTGCTTTATAAGCGCGGGGAAATAAGGCTGTTGGGCGCGCGCTACAGGTCTTGCGTCTCGCTTATAATGTCGCTTGGCGGAGGCTGGAAAAACGAGTATGAAAATCCAAAGGCTTTTGAGCTGACAAAACTTTAGGATTTGTATTTTTCTTAAAGCCCGAGATTTTATCTCGGGCTTTTTTGCAAGCTGCAAAACCTAGACTATTAAAGTCGCTTGGTGCGAAGAATATCACTAGAAACTTAAAGTTGCGCTCTTTTTTTAGCTGTTTTCCCACAAAAAATGGGGAGATTGATTTTTGAAACTAACGCTTGAAATTTACTTTGATTCTTGCAAGGCTTAAAACTTTTTATGATTCCTCCGATTAGTCTGTCTGATGTGGTTAAATTTTAAATCTCTACTTTTATGTTTGTTAAATTTAAAGCGAATCATGGCGTTGAAGAAGTTTGCGCGAAAGACCTAGGCTTTTATAACTTTTATGGTAAAAACATGGGGTTAACTTGCTGTGATATTCTAATTTTTTATTGCACTATTGAGGCTTTTTCTTTTTTTTAAGTACTTAAGTTTTAATTTTTTAGTTACTAAAAACTAAAAGAAGCTAAAGCGAATGTAAAAGTTTCAGATTTTCATAGTTTATGATTAAAAAAATATTGACAAGGGTGTTTATACACCTGCAAACTAGAAAAGGAAAATAGATATAGCATGCCGAATCAGCGAGATAAGAACAAGCGGGGCGTATGTATCTATATCCCGAAGGAAATGAAGGAAATGTTGCAGGCTATTGCTCGCGAGAAGGGCACTAACCTTGCAGCACTGACGCAATTTCTCTATGAAAAGATGATTGATGAGGTTTTGGATGAAAAAAGAAGCAATAACGCTAAAGGTAAGTCAGGAGACGATAAGCAAGATTGAGAAGCTAAATTTGAACTTAAAAGAGGTAGTAAGGGAGGCTTTTTTGAGGGGTGTTAGTCACCTCGGCGGAAAGAAACTTTCGCTCTCCGGGACTTCGAAAGAAAAAAAACTGAAAGCTAAAAAGGACAAGAAGGAAAAGTAAGCGGAAGGAATTTTTATTACTTTTAGGGTGTTAGTCACCTGTCGCCCTTGAGATAGGCTGTTTACTGAAGTAAGGAATTTCAATTGCGTTAGATTGGAGTAAGACAATGAAAACAAATGTAGTAAAAAGAAAAACTAGCTTTGCGCTGCTTGGCTTATTTATAGCTGCGGCTGCGTGGGCTCAGCAGGGGAGCACGATAAATTACTTCGTCTCTCCCGAAGACAAGGTTGAGGGCCAGTCTTGGCAAGGGACTGGTGTGAGTGGTAATGAGGTTGTAGCCGAAAATCAGGACTACACAACGGTAAAAGCGGAGGGCGGAAAGGTATCATATGAGTACATTTATATGCCTAATCTTACCGAAACAGGCGGTTATAAAATTTCCGATATAAAGAGCTTTTCGATTACAACGAGGCAAGATCCAACTTCAAATGCGCAATCAAATGCATATATCAACATATATACTCAGAAGATTGAGGGATCTAGCTCGCCGAGTTGGTATGAATCGCGCCTGAATGTGGAACCCTATTACGCCGGGAATTATGATAAATACACAGGTGCGGGGAATTGGTATACTTGGAGTACGGAAAATACTGGCGATAACGCATATATTACCGTGTATGATTCGACGCCTAATCGCGGCGGAAACGGCAGCGGTTTTCAGGGAGCTATGGGCTTTGGCTCAACTTGGAATGAACTTCAGAATGGGGCGGTTAGTATCACAAATCCGTCCGATCCCTCCTGTGTTAGAGATTACTCCTCCGAAAAAGTTTGGGGCGTTTCAATTGCAGTAAACGACACAAACAACAATATGTCGAATCCGGGGCTCGACATAAAGAGCTTCAATATGAACCTCGCGGGTCAGGACTACGCTTGGAATTTCATTGGCGAGGGCTCTATTTGGAACGTTACAAGCGGCAATCAGATAGCTGCCGACAAAGTTTCAGACATGACTGTAAATGTGAGTGGCGAGGGCAGCTCGATGACGACCCAAGCGGGGCTTTCAAACAGCTTTGTAAATGTGAGCAATTCCGGCACGGCGAATGTTTCCGACGCTACTTTGAGCGGAATGGAAACTACAGCCGAGTGGAATAACGGCCAGAATTACACATCAAAGCCCCTCTTTAGCGTAAGTTCTTCGGGCAATCTCAACATAAGCGATTCAGAATTTTCGGACAACAAAGTCACCCATACGGGGTCTTTGAGTTCAGGCGTTGGCGCACAGGGCATCATAACCCTATCCGATGCTTCAATTAGCGTGTCAAATACGACATTCTCGAACAATAAGAGCGAGAATGTTCCGGGCGAAACCGTCTCTACTGCTCCTACAGCCCAGGGATCCGTCTTGTATGCAGCCAACGCGAAGGACGCAAACTTTACGGACGTAAACTTTGCAAACAACACCGCGAAAGGTCCGAGCGTTCAGGGCGGTGTAATAGCGGGCTTTGGCGGAAATTACAGCATTGAGGGAGGTTCCTTTGAAGGTAACGTATCCGATGCTACGGGCTTTGAAGATGGCGAGGCCTACGGAGCTGCCGGATATTTTGCCGGCAATTCTTGGAGCGATCCCAAAGTTGCTATGAATCTAGACGTTAACGGTACGAGCTTCAAGAATAACCAGACTCAGGGAACTTGGGCTTACGGCGGTGCTCTCTATGTGGGCTTGGGAACTGAAGGCTCTAGCTTCAAAATAAGCGACTCGAGCTTTGATGGCAACAAAACCGTGGGTTCTGAGGATTCTCTCGCGGGAGCTCTCTACATAAACGGCGGTTCGGCGACTGTCGAAAATACGTCGTTTAACGGAAATTCGGCCTCGGTCGGCGAAGCCGGCGCGGAAATCTCTTACAATGGTGGCGGCGCCTTGGTTGTGAGAAACTCGAACGTTAAAATTTCAGCAACAAAAGATATCAGCAATGTCGGAAATTACTTTGAGCAAGCCGGCGTAAAAGACGACTCTCGCGGCGGTTTCATGTTCCTTAGGGGCGCAAGCACCGTAGATTTCGACATAGCTGAAGGAGCAATCTACACTATAGGCGACGGCACGGCGGGGCAGGATTCCATCGCCTCTGAAGCGGGCGCGTCCTCCCAGCAGGTCATCAACAAGACCGGCGCGGGTACGCTCACTGTAAATTCGTCCATGGCAAATTACAAGGGCGACCTCAATGTAAATGAAGGCACGCTGAATCTCGGCGTAGTTCCCGTCAATACGAGCATCGCAAACAACATAAGCGTTGCCGCGGGCGCGACTCTCAACACAAACTACGGCGAACGCGCGACAAATTGGATGACCTTGCAGGCCGGAAAGACTCTCGATGTATCCGGCACTTGGCAGCACTCCTACCAAGTCGGCATTCAGGAGGGGTCGACATTTACTCTCAGAGAGGGCGGAAAGGCCGATCTCGGCTACCTAGCCTTTGGCGGAAAAGCCGTAATTGAGGGCGATTTGATTGTAGGAAAGGCTGCAGGCAACGAAATTAACTTCGGCGGCACAACTTCCGAAGAGTACGGCAAAAGCGAGATGACAATCCAAAACGGCGGCACGGCAACGTTTGCTACAAACGTTAATATCGGCCACAGGAAGGGAGAAGACGGCACGAGCAAGGACGCCATAGTAAACGTAAACGAGGGCGGAACCTTCACCGTCTCCGAGGGCGATTTGAATATAGGCTCGTCCAGCAGAGTTGCTTCCGACAATGTTTCTAGCGGCGAAGGC
>OLIW01000822.1_pt1 | contig 31535 bp, 32 predicted proteins | sample 1601321 | NCBI WGS metagenome assembly OLIW01 (sample SAMEA2452114, study PRJEB22498) | human gut metagenome
GTCTGTCTGTCTGTCTGTCTGTCTGTCTGTCTGTCTGTCTGTCTGTCTGTCTGTCGAGATTATATGTATCAGCCTGCATATATGCAACCCCTTTCTGTGTTTTTTCATATAAAATTTGTTACTTGCAAAATTTTATACATAACCACAGTCCATCTATCTTACTCAAAGGATAACTTATTCCTCGATAAATTACTCGCCATTTCTTGCATTTTTTTATATTTTCGCCATTTTTTGCCTGCTATTAAAACAAATAAAAAGGACGCAGGATTTTACTCCCACGCCCCTAAACTTATCTGGCTTTATCTTCTCTGACTTTTGGCAGCTCCTTCCCTGCCGTTTCCTGCTTTGCCTCCGATGTTTTTCTTGCCGCAAAAGCATCTGCATTATACTTGTACTCCTGTGGTTCAGCTACCATCGGTGAGTAGATGATCTCTCTTTCTGTATCCGGTGCTTTCTGTTCCTTATCCTTTGTCTGCTCCATACGCTTTTCCTTATCAAACTGCACATTCATAGCCAGATTATCCAGCTTATCAATCGAGGCATCCAGATGCAGCTCCATTGATACAAGCAGTTTTTTCACTGCTTTCATAGGGGCAAGCACCGCCTTTGTGAAAGGGTGTTTCTGTTCCTTCTGTGAATAATCCACCTCCGGCTTATCTGCAAAGGTATGGAACGCATTGTTTACGATCTGACCAGCTTCACGGAGTCCCTTTGCAAGAAGTGCTATCCTTGCAATATCCCTGTCTGTAGATACAATCATATCTTTTACCGCTGTTCTGACATTGAGAAGTCTTTTCTTAATTCCTACAAATTCTGTCACCCTGTAAAGTGCCGCCCTGCCCTTTGCCTTTGTTTCATCAACAATATTCTTGGCAGTAGATTTTACCTGTACTTTTATCTCAGATACCTGTGACTTTATCTGCTCACATCTGGCATTGAGTCGCTCCTGTGCTTCTGTTAATGCTTTTTTTGCATTATTGATAAGGGTATCTTCCTGCATTTTCTTGATCTGGTCCTGCATACTGGTAAGTTCTTCTGTCATAGACACAATCTTTTTTTCCAGACCATCCACATAGGTGCATATCTCAAATACATCATTTGCCTGTTCTTTCATAGTATTCTTTTTTAATAAATCGAGAAGTTCTCTTATGATCTCCTCATTAGTAAGTGTCTTTTCTGCTTCCATCTGCTTTTCCTCCTTATAAACAGGGCAGCATATGCCGCCCCTTAGCCTTAATTATCGAAAGGGTGTATCCTTTTTATCCCTGTCGGGATTTCCGTGGTTCTGTTCGGCATTCTCCCTTGCTTTTTCGTTGCTCTTATCCTTTGCTTTCTCATATTCTGCAATAATCTCATTATAGAGCTTCTCCCTGAAATCCTTTGTGACCGGATAGCAGACATCCTGATAAATCGGTTTGCCGTGCTCGTCCACCTGCTTTGTTTTATAAGAAGGCATTGATACAAAGATTTTCTCTTTGCCCTGAAGGATGTTTACATTATTTACAATGAAGCTGTTTTCAAAGTAAATACGGGCAAGTCCCTTGATATTACTGCCTTCCCTTTCATAAGGTGTTACCGTCACGGAAAACTCCGGCATTTCCTGAGTTTTTCCCTGTGTCTGTGTTTCTGCTTTCTCCGGCTCCCTGATTTTTGCATAAGCCTCAAGGATATTAGTATAGAGTTCCTCACGAAACTCTGCCGTGATAGAATTGCATACATCCTTATAAATCACGCTGTTTTTCTCATCACGCTCATTTGAACGGTATCTTGGCATTGATACAAAAAGCTCTCCCTTTTCCTTATTTTCAAGGATTGCGATATTGGTAATCTTGAATGAATCACCAAATACCACGGTCGCAAAACCCTTGATATTGCTGCCATCTTTTGCTCTTACCTCGTTTACCTTAATTGAATACTTCATACGCTGTTCCTCTCTTTCTTATACTTCTGAATTATCATTGTTTTCTGGTATGATAAGCTCACACCAAAGCTGTTCTATCTGTTCACAAGACAATCTGCCATTTAACCAGTTGCCAAGTGTAACAACCATTCCGTCCTGCTCATAGTAGAGCCATTCCTGTGTTTCGATGTTTCCCTCATACACGATAGTCACATCAAAATCAGGCATAAATAATCCTGCCTCCGTATCCCAGATACAGGCAACTCCCTGTCTGAGTGTCAGATTCAGCCTTTCGACATACACAGACCAGCCGCTTACGACAATCTGAAAGTCATCATCAATCTCTGCAATATCATCCTGAGTGTCGATCAGCTCCTCCATTTCCGATACTGCTTCTTCTATCTCCCCCAGTCGGTATCTCTTATTCATCTGCCGCCTCCTTATATCTGCACCTGACAATAAAACGCATTGTTCCCTGTCCCGGCATTCAGCATTTCACTTCCGGTTTCTTCCATTACCGGGTATCTGATATCTATTCCCGGTATCTCAATAATGCCGATGATACTGCCTTCTTTAAGAATGGCTTTCTCCTCTTTACTAACGGTGGTTTGCTCTTTCTCAACCTCTGACCTTTCATCCTGCTTCTCCTCCAATGTCTGCTCAAATTCATTTATGAGCTGGTTCGTGTTTCTCTCTCCGGTTGTACACCAGAAAAAAGAGACTGCCATAATGGCAATCCCTGCTGTAATCAGTAGTCCTGCGACCACTTTCCTTATGCTCATAGAGTTTCACTCCTATCTTTTCCTGTTTCTGTCTGGCATATAGATTCCCTTATCCTCTGCAACAATACCCGCATTTTCTATTCTGTCCTCAGACTTTTCTTCGTCCGGTCCGCCAAGATCTGCATCCATAGCCTTTGCGTTCTCAAGGTCAAGCTGGGCATTTAATTCATACTGCCTTGCAAGTTTTTCTTCCAGTTCTGCACTATATGCAAACGGCTTATCATACTCCGCCTTTGAAGCCTCAAGGTCATTCTGGTACTGTTCAATCTTCTTTTCCAGAAAATCAACATTTTCATGAAGTCCGTTGAACAGGTTCTCCAGCTTTACCATACTTCCCACCGGACTTGTGGAAAGTTCTGCCTTGTATTCCGTCTTTCCACGAAGCACCATATAGTTGATACTGAGGAAATTCTTTTCCACCAAAAGCTCAAAGCCGTGGAACTTACCGACTGGAGTGGTTTCGCCTGTCTTACATTTGCTGATTGCTTCAAGCATTACGGTTCCACCATCCACTCGCTCTGTATAAGTTGCATTGCCTATGGTAATGGCAAAGTCCGGGTTATCAATCAATTCCTTATCCCTTGCCTTTATATCCTCCCTTACATTGGCAAGTTTTTCTGTCGCAGTTTTGATGAGTTTTGGATATTTGATCATAAAATTATCCTGCAATCCGTATCTCTGATTATCATACGACGCTTTTAAGAGCTTTAATCTCTGGACATCATTGTCAACCTCCATCTTTTCCCTGATTAAAGGGTTGCCTGTCGCAACCGCCTTAATCTCCGCATAAGAAAGTGTTGCCTCATCAATGTCCTCACAGCTTCGGCTCACTGCCTTGCTTGTCATAACCTGACTGATGAAACGCTGCTTGTTTTCCACAAGTGACCAGTTGTATGCATCAAAGGTTTGTTTTGTAACATATCGGTAGATTGCCACCTCATCGTTTTTATTTCCCTGTCGGATACCTCTGGCTTCCCTCTGTTCAATGGAAGAAGGCTTCCACGGGCAATCGACATGGTGCATTGCAACAAGGTGTGTCTGTACATTAACTCCGGTTCCGCACTTATCTGTCGAACCGATAAGGACTTTTTTCTTACCTGTCCTCATTTCCTTAAAGAGTGCATCCCTCTGTGCGTCTGTTTTTGCATCGTGAATAAATGCTATCTCCTCCGCAGGGATACCATATTGGATAAGTGACTCCTTCAGATAATCATAAATCGTAAAGTCCTTGTCCGGTCCCGGTGTTCCAATATCCGAAAAAATAAGCTGACAGCCTATATGACCATCAGCATTTCCTTTTACATATTCTTTCCAGACATTTTCCGCTACCTTATTGAGCTTTCCGTCCGGGTTGTTCGGTGCGTCCTTATCAATCAGTCTTGCGTCTGTTCCAAGAAGTCTTGCTTCGTGCGTAATCTTTAAGAAGTTGTCAACACTTGGATCAACACCCCCGCCCCTTATCCTTTCTGCCCTTACAACAAATTCTTCCATTACCTGCTTCACATACCAGTCCGGCTCCGACTCCACGATGATAGGCTTGCCGCCACGCAGAGCTGGCACATCAAGGTCAAGCATATCCGCTGTCTGCACATCGGCAACCTCACGGAAGATGTTCATAAGCTCCGGCAGATTGGTAAACTTATTGAACCTGCTCTTGAAACGGAAACCACTGCCCTCAACCGTAAGCTCCAGTGCCGTTGTTACTTCTCCAAAGTTAGCCGCCCACGAGTCGAAATGATGAATTCCCATCTCCTCAAGTGCCGATTTCTGCAAATAAAGCTGCATAACATACATCTCACACATTGTGTTGCTTATCGGTGTACCTGTTGCAAATACAATTCCCCTGCCATCATTTATCTCTGATAAATACTGGCATTTAAGCTGCATATCCGTTGACTTTTTAGCCCCACTACTGCTGATTCCCGACACATTATTCATCTTTGAAAATGTGGCGAGGTTCTTAAAATTGTGTGCTTCGTCTACCATAATAGAGTCAACACCCAGCTCCTCAAAGGTAATGAGGGCATCTTTCCTGCTCTCATCGGTCAGGGATTTAAGCTGTTCCTCCAGCTTTTTCTTCTGGCTTTCCATCTGCTTTACGGTCCAGCGTTCCCCGTTCCGCTCCTTCATATCATCAATCGCATAGGTGATCTCATTTATCTGTTCATTAAGCATTCGCTCCTTTCTCTCTGCCGAAATTGGAATTTTTTCAAATTGCGAGTGCGACATAATGATGCAGTCATAATCGCCTGTCGCAATCCTTGACACAAACTGCTTTCTTCGGCTCTTTTCAAAATCACGCTCCGTTGCAACCAAGATGTTTGCTGACGGGTAAAGCCTTAAAAATTCACTTGCCGTCTGCCCGATAAGCGGCTTTGGCACTACCATAATTGTCTTATTGGAAAGTCCGAGTCTTTTCTGTTCCATACACGCAGCCATCATTTCAAACGACTTTCCGGCTCCGACGCAGTGGGCAAGCAGGGTATTTCCTCCCATAAGGATTCGTGCCACCGCATTTTTCTGGTGCGGTTTTAATTCAATCTCAGGGTTCATTCCTGGAAATTGCAAATGGCTTCCGTCATACTCACGCAGGCGGATATTATTGAAGGTTTCATTATAATATTCCACATACTTCTGTCGGCGTTCCGGTTCTGCAAACAGCCATTCCTTGAACTTCTCCTTGATCATATTCTGCTTTTCCCTTGCAAGCATTGTCTCATTCTTATTGACTTCATAATGGTACTTGCCATCACCGTCATCAATCCTGTCCCTGACAGTGACTGTTTTTAAGTTCAGGGTATCCTCAAAAATAGAATAAGCGTCCATTCTGCTTGTACCATAAGTTTTCGTTGCAGCCACGGAATGTTTATCCATACTTTTATTTTCAATGAACCATTCCATACTCATTTTATTCAAGTGTACCTGAATACCGGAATTATAATACTCTGTTCTGATTGCCCTTGCCCTCTTTGGTGTATTAAGCAGCTCATAGATAAACTGCTCATAATCAAGCGGCTCAATCCAAGTTGTACCAATCTTTACATCAATATCCGAGGCTTCAATCCATTCCGGCTGAACTTCCTCTAGGGCTGCGGCATTGGCGGCAAATCTTTCTGCCTGCGGATTATCGGTATCCGCCGCCATTGCCTTTGCAACACGCAGCTTATCCCTTACATTTCCCGACAGATATTCGTCTGCTGTCTCCCAGCCTGCGTCCGGGTTATTTTCATTGTAACGGTCAGGATTAAGAAATATAATTCCATCAAGTTCCTTTATGAGAGTATCCCTGTCTGCTTCATAAATGGAGAGCATATAAGGGATATTTACATATCCAAACTCATTGACCGATACATTAAGAGCCTCTACCGCAGTTTCTACCCTGTCCACCACGGACTTTGCCTTAATCGTCTGCTTATAAAACATATCAGCCTTCTTCACCTCCCCGTCCTCATTTACTTCTTCAAGACTGCAAAGAAGCGGATAATCGCTGTCATCCCTGAACGCTGTACGGTTTGCTTTGGAAGTGATTGCTCCATACTTTCCAACGAATTTATCATATTTTACATTCAAAAGCTGCTGTTTGTCTGCAAGCTCCTCATCACTACAGCCCTCCATCTGGATATCAATCAGCTCTCTTGTTATCTGTCTGATTTCATCAAGGCTCTTGATACGCTCCTCTGCTGTCGGTGATACTTTCTGCCTTACCATCTCTGAATTTTCCCTGTAATAAAGTTTTCCTTCAAAGAATGTGTAAGTATAATTTCTGACATCCGGATCAGCGGGAATGACTTCCTCTGTCTGTTCCTCATTATCTGCCAGTCTCTCAAAATCTGTCATCTGTGCTCTGATGTTACAGATTGCCTTATTGAGTGCTTCATACAGATTGAAGTTCTCATCATTATTCACACAGACGGTATATCTGCTGTCCTGTCCGAACATCCTTGTGTCATACTGCATTGTACCAAGCATCATCTCCGGGTGCTCTGCAAAATAGGAATTGACTGCTATGCCATCACCTGTGACACCAAGATGTACCCAGTCAGGCTCTATATCAATTTTTCGCTCTCTTTTCTGTAAAAAAAGAATGTCCGCAGTCACCTCAGTTCCTGCATTATCCTTAAATGCAGTATTCGGAAGTCGGATTGCTCCCACAAGTTCTGCCCTCTCAGCCAGATACTTTCGTATAGTCGGATTGCTCTTATCCAGTGTTCCCTTTGTGGTAATCACTGCAACCATGCCGCCCGGTCTTGCCTGATCGAGTGCTTTTGCCAGAAAATAATCGTGAATACGGAAGTTATACTTGTTGTACTTTGGATCGAATATCTTATAATCTCCAAATGGCACATTTCCCATAACAACATCAAAAAAGTTATCCGGATATGTGGTGTTTTCAAATCCCGTAATACTGATATTGGCATTCTGGTAAAGCTGTTTTGCAATCCTTCCTGATATGCTGTCCAGCTCCACTCCATACAGCTTACTTTGCTGCATTGGTGCTGGCATACTTCCGAAGAAATTGCCGATACCCATAGAAGGCTCTATGTTCCTACTGATTTTGATACAAAAGAAAAAGCCCTCTCCGGGGCAAAAACCGCCGAAAAAGGCTTGAAATAAGGGCTTCCGAGGTCATACGCTGACTTTGGAAGCCCTTATTTTATGTGTTTAGTTGTCCTGCTGCTGCTCGGTAATGCGGCGGGATGCCAGCCTTGCGGTGTAGCGATTTTGGAATAATTAAAAGGTGGGGCAAAATTAAAAGGTTCAATCTGTTTCAAGGAGTTCCCTTAGTGTTTTTCCATCAGCGTCTTTCCAGTGCGCATTTCCGCTCAAAGACGCACCACCAACAAATCCGGCAGCTGATGAAGGACTGGAAAGCAGTACATCAGCTGTTAAGATCCCATTACTGTCAATCTTGTTCTCATACTTCTTGCGGTCCTTTACGGTTCTTTTAGGGCAGCTCTTCGTCATGGTAGGATTGATTATGCTGCCTTTCAGAACAACGAACCCATCGCTTGTCCTTTTACCGGATGCCTTGCCTTTTCCATATTCCATGTATAGGACTGGTTCTGTGTCAGCGGATTCTGCAGAAGGCGCAAACGGCTCAAATACCTTATGCCCAAGAGTGCCCATCACAATTTTCGCATAGTCGATAAACTCTTCAAGTTCGCTCTCTGTCTCCTCGGTTATATTCCCTGGATTGGGGTCATTTCCGTTTTTAACAACATAGCGACCGGCTTCAATCGCCATATTACAGAAGCGATTTTCAAGATAGCTTATCTCCGTCGGGCCAAAGGAATTATTGGAGGTAGTGAACATTATTGTCTCTGTCCAATAGTCTATGGACGGATGGGACTCTTGCACCCGAAGCAATAATCCTTTACCGTTTTTTCTTACTCCAGCTTGTCCAATGTATACGACGGCATCATCATCTTTATTTGTGCCGAAGAGGAAATAAACACCGCTTTGTTTTAAGATGTCCACGTCCTTGCACTTATCAAGGGAGGTTCTTGGTATTTTATAAGCTATTCCTGTCCAATTGGCGAGAGAACATTTTATTCTACCGCTCGGTTCTCCGTCCATCAAGAATAGTTTTAACGTCTTACTCCGTGGCATGATAATCCTCCTAAACTACAGCAATTCACCTGCTTTACGAGAACAACGACAAAAAGACCCCATTTTCCATGTCGTCAATGTTATAAAGATGCTGCATTGTGTTAAAGGTTTCTTCGAGGTTCCTCCGTGCGCTTCGCCAACCACCGCCATCTGTCACCCAAACGAACTCAACACCGATAACGTCTCGTGCTTCTTCCGCTATCATCTTATAGCTTCTGGCGGTTTCGTTGAGCTTGGAACCACCACCTCCATAGAAGTTAGTTTCAATGACATAGATGGTTTTATCTGTTTTTACTACGAAGTCCCAGCGTTTTGTAGAGGTTCCTTCGGCAGAAATCGCAGATAGATCAACGCCCCACTTCTTCTCAATGTCAGTTATGTACATCTCTTTGTAGTACTCTGCGCCGGTTTGTTTGATGAACCCCTCGACGAGGTCTTCCATTTGATGTCCGCCCCGGTTCTTTCTTCCATTGCTATCAAGTCCGGTTTCAATGCCAAGAACATAATCCACAAGGTTGTTGACAAGGTGATTTGCAATCAAATCTAACAGGCCTGTTTTCCTCATGAACTTCATATATTGCTCGACTGAATAGTTTATTCTATTGAAGTCAAAGAGGAATGCTCCTTCTGAATCCTGTGCGTATATCTCACTTTGACGAACCGCCAACAGTGTAGGAACACACTTCAATATCTCTGGATACCGCTTAAGTAAAGCTGTAAAATCTGCCTCAATGTTTTTTGAGCCAATGAGAGAATTCATAATGTTGAGCTCAATTCTTATGTTCTCAACATTTGCATACACCTTTTCAAAATCAACGTAGTAATTGTAGTTATTAATGCTTGGTCTCATTTTCCCAAGCCATTCATTAAAATCCCTCATGCAAAACCTCCTGCTGTAGTCTTCTTACCGAAAGCTCAATATACTCCTCAACGTTATCAATACCGATATATTTTCTTCCCAGCATCTTTGCTGCAACACCAGTGGTGGAACTGCCGCAGAACGGATCTAAAACAACTGCACCGGGATTAGTAGATGCTTCAATTATCCGTTCAAGAAGATAGACCGGTTTTTGAGTGGGATGTTTCCCGAACACCTTTTCCTTCTGTGGTGTCAGCGGCCCGGTCCAAACATCCTTCATTTGTTTCCCACCGTTCTGCTGCTTCATCAGCTGGTAGTTGAAGAAATGCTTCGATTTTTTCTCGTCCTTTTGAGCCCACAGTATGGTCTCTGTACTATGAGTAAAACATCTGCATGCGAGGTTCGGAGGAGGATTAGTCTTTTGCCAAGTAATATTATTAATGATTTTAAAGCCTTCTTGCTCTAACGCCATACCGATGCTGTAAATATTGTGCAGTGTGCCGCTTATCCATATTGTTCCATTTGGAGAAAGGACTTCTTTGCAGAGACGAATCCACTTTCTGTTAAAGGTGTGTTTTTCAGATACAGATGAAATCTTGTCCCAATCTCCCTTGTTGACAGATACCATTTGTCCGGCGTGGCACGTTATGCCATCATTACTTAAGAAGTATGGCGGGTCGGCAAAGACCATATCAACTGATGATGGGGCCAACTTTTTGAGAACTGAAAAAGTATCGCCCAAAAAGAGCATCTCAGTTTCTGTACAATAATATGGGGAAACCCTGCCTTTAATCAGTTCTCTCATAAGTCACATCCTCAGTAATTTGTGATAATTACTTCTTTTCCAGAACGTTTAGATGCATCGCTATTAATGGCTCTTCTTACGTCAACCCGCTCAATCGTAAATCCACTATATAATTCATGCACAAGAGGAACATCATGATTGCTTAGCATCACCTTTACTCCTTGTTCTGACAACCGCCTGTAGAGAGCAGCTAACCGCTTGTGGTCTTCCAAAGAAAAACCTTCTTTTGTGTAATCGGTAAAATTAGCTGTGGCGTCAATTGGCACATAAGGAGAATCAAAATACACAAAGTCACCGGGCTGAGCATCAAAACATGCAATCTCAAAATCACCTTGACGGATTTCAACTTCTTTAGTTCTTAGGTAGAGCCCAATATTTCTGAGATTTTCCGCATCGATTGAAACGCCACCAACTTTGTTGTTATATGGCACATTGAACAAGCCCTTGGCGTTAACACGATACAAGCCATTAAAGCAGTGTTTGTTTATCCAGATCATGAGTGCAGCACATTCGGGGTCCAATTCATGGGCTTGAATTTTGGCGTTATATACTTCACGAGTTGACAAGTACCGTTCCTTGTCGCAAGGTTGGGCGTCAAGCTCGTTGACCGCAGCGATAACAGCCTCTGCATCAATCTTGAGCTGTCTATAAACATTTAATAACTGCTCATTGGTGTCATTGATAACCGCTCTTTCGGGCTGCAGGTCAAGTAAAAGCGCACCACCTCCTATGAATGGCTCATAATATCTTTCATAGAATACCGGCATACGAGCTTCCAATCTATCAAGGAGCTGCTTTTTTCCTCCTGCCCATTTCACAAACGGTCCTGTTTTGAATTCCATCTTGATTTCCTCCTAATTCCAAATTGGGTCATAGTATAGATGCCATACCTTTTTCCGTTTATCAAGTCTATTTCGGAATATAATTTTGAACTTTGTGTTTCTGGTTATGACCCTCACCACTGCTTGTCCATCCGGCGAATGTCATAGACAAATTGCTTCTGGAAATAGAAGGCGTGGTTTTTATTCGACACATACCGTCCATACACTCGTGAATAAATTGGGTGGTAACTGCCACTCGCATCACGAGCATCTTTGCTTCGGACCTGAATATGGGTTCCGTTCGAGGTGTGTATAAAACCATCTGGACTATTCTCAATATGGTATCTAAGCTGTTCACAGATGGAGTAGTAGTCATCTCGCCAAATATCCCTTAACGGGGCAAACTTTCGGAGTGATAAATCAATGTGGATGCTGGGCAAAAACATCCAATCTTCCGGCCGCCCATCTTTGCAAACTGGCACATAAAGTATGTTACTTATCTTCTCATAGAGATGCGTCTGCTCGAAAGGTCGCTCCTGAATCAACTCATCTATAACGCTGCTTATCTGCGTAATGAAAACGGTCTCTCTTGGATTCCCAGCCGCATCACACTTGTTTGTTTTCAATTCACCATCATCAAAATCCAGATTAGTGCTTGAAAGGTGCATCCCAAGAGATAGTTCCAGCAGCTGGCCGGTTTTCCCTTTGTTGATGATAATCATATTCATATCCGTCGGAGAGAAAAGGTCTCCAAACCTGATACCAGCAAGTTCATTAAATCGTCTACATGCTTCTTCAAGTCTCATAATTATACCTCCGTATCTACAGGCGGCACTAATCCCCAAGTCATGTTCCTGCCAGAATAGTTCCAGTAACGAATGTCCTGTTCAATAAACAACCACTTTATAGCCTTGAGAATGTGATCTACTGGCAATCCGGTGTTGAAATGAATTATCTCCATTTCATCATCGGTAACATCTTCGCACTCAAACACTCGTCTCAACAATCCGTAAAGGCGAACGTACATTTCTTTGTTTTCGGCCTTTTTTTCTTGTAAATCCGCACCTAAGTCCTCATGCTTGGGGAAGTTCCTTCTTCGCTGTCCCGGCAAAGCATAGTTGGCGTTTTCAACGCATACGAGGAAATCAAATCCGTTGTGAAGATTTGCCGGTCGCTGCAGATAAACACGGTCTCCGGAACTAAGTGTTTCTACATAATAAATGTATTTGGATGCATCTTCTCCGTTTCCAGTTCCCGGAGTTTCAGCTGCAAAGGCATCAACGACACGCATTCGAACCTCATTTCTTGAACCATTATTCGAGAAAAATTTTGTTATTTCGTATCTTGGCATATATTTCTCCTTAAAACCCTCGTTCTTCACAAAGACGAGCAATGTCTCGCCAGCCCATGCCTCGCATAAAGTTTGCGGCTTCACGAACAGGTATGTTCTCAATCAACAACTTATGGATTCCAAGTCTCTTTATCCTTTTTCCGAGGCGCGTTCCGGCCTTTCTCTCTTCGGCTATCATCGCCATGTAGAGGATAGAAAAAATAGTGTCTACCTGATTTGCACTTGCCCCGTACTCTTCGGATAAGCGGCTAATGCAATCGAGATCGGCCTTGCTGACTTGTTTTCCAGTCAATTCATATACCTTCACATAATCGTTATAAACTTTATCAGTACCAAACCGCTCTGCAAGACTCCTCAATTGTGCAAAGTAGTCTATATCTCGTGGCGGTTTGCGTTTTCCGGATGCGTCGGTAAGATAAACGCACCAATCGTCAAAACCACCCCGGTCATATTCCAAAAACGAACCATCCGGGAAATGCTTTATAAGCTGCCCCATATCTTAAATCCTTCCTTTCAAGAGAGATACAGCCTGCCGTCGCGCAGCAGGTTCTTTTTTGTATCTCTTATTCAGTTATCGTTCCATCTTTGATGTGGTAACTGATACCATGCTCATTACAGAATGCTATTACCTCTGCGGCCCTGTCATTGAAGAACTGCTTGTGTTGTGTATAAGCAGTAACTTCGGTGCTGTAATTCATCCGACCGAATATGATCCGGTCAACGAAGCTCACTTCCTCCAGCAACACCTGTAAGTCTTGTCTGACAATGTTAGGTGTCGGGAACGGCTCAATACTTACCCATGTTTTACACCCGGCGTTATGTAACGCTCTTAGTGCTGTAAGCCGCTTTTTCCAAGGTGCAGCTCCCGGTTCCATATGTTTTCTGAACGCTTCATTTGTGGTAATCAGCGTGATACCATACTCGTTTTCTTTTGAAAGCCCCTCCAGTTCAAACGGCAAAACACCCTTTGTTAGAACAGAACACTTTATCCCGGATTCATTGAGCTTCTTGATCGACGCTAAGCTCATCTTCTGTATTTCGGGATACTGATACATAAACGGGTCCGTTGAAAAGCACAACTGCACAGATTGGATTTTATCCTTCAGCCGAGGAATTTCCTTATCCAGCAGTTCCAGTGTGTTTGATACCAAATAGGGCTCCAGCCATTCCTCATAGGTTTTTATTTGTCCGAAACGCTTCTTCATCATAAAAGCGTAGCAGGGATACTTACAGCCATGAGCACAGCCCTGAATATGATTCATCGTATAGTCGCCATACTCTACACCGGTTTTGTAGAGCATGGTTTTTCTTTCGATGTAACCTTTTACCTTCTTCATTGGATCAGCTCCTATCGACAAAACTTATGGTGCTCCTACTTACGCTGGCACCGTGATTTTGTTTCAGTTCATTTTTTATCTGAGACCTGAATCCATCGGAAGGGAAAATTGGATGGTTATCCAGTAATGCCCATACATCGCTCATAGGAACATCGGACTGCCCATTAAATGACTTCTGCAGATACTCAGCAATATCTTTAATGTAAAAGCAAAACTCGTCGGTGTGCGTCTTCACTACGCCTTTGCTCTCAAAGTCAAGCATAAGCTGGTTTTCTAAGCCATGCGTATTTTTCGTGGAAGATTTGCCGCCGAATGTCTGCCACGCACATTTCTTATACAGCTGGAATCCCTTCAGATTACTTGTGCAATGGATTAAATCGTATACGATTGCGTTTTTTTCATTAAAAAACGGAAAAGCAGCTATGTAGTATTGCCGGGAAGTCTTCCGACGAAGTGCTTTGATTATCTCCTCAATACGTTTTTCATAAGCCGTTTTATCACTACCATAGGGGATGAGGTTCTCCAATTCTGTCAAGTAGGTCTGCTCATACTTGTTTCGTGCAGCATCTTTTTTTACCATTTTGACAGCTCTCATGGAATCCGAAACCATGTGGTTAATGATTATTTCACACCAATTGTTGATATACGGAAATAGTGCGTTCCAATCAATGGTCGCTTGGAACGGATCGTAAACAAGCAGATAATGTCTGCCGTTTATCATAGAGTTGCCTATCCGTTTTGCAAGCTCGTTACCATCTTCAGTTGTAATGTGGTAACGAAAATTTCTGGTTTCACCGGGCATGAGGCTCTCAAGATGCGCCGTCTTTGCTGCCGACAAATCGCTAAAATATAAATCAATTTGTTTGCCAAAATACTGTCCGGCAATCTGACGGAGATATTTTGCCACACGGACTGGCGTACCGAACACCTGCTTGCCATCGTCGTCTACGTACTCTCCGCTGTTAGACATGCAATCGATAAAAACAAGCCCTGTGCAGTATTGATTTAAAAGAAGTATATGAGCCCATGCTTCGACATACTTCTCAATAAGATCAAATTTCTTTACGGTGTGCGGATTCGCATGGCCGATTATTTCGTCACTGCTGCTCACTACTTGTTTCCTCCTCCGGAATTAGGTCCATAATATCTCCGATGTTGCAGTCCAATGCTTTGCAGATTTTCATTAAGACTTCCATGCTCACGGTTTCTCCCTTGGACAGTTTCGTAACGGAGGCCCAGCTGATGCCAGCCGTAGCAAGTAAATCCTTCTTTTTCATATCTTTATCGATTAGCAGCTTCCATAGTTTTTTGTAACTTACTTCCATCGGGATCTCCCTTCCTTAAATCCAAAAAAGCCTGTTTCAGAGCTCGACTTAGATATTATATCACGAAAGTGTACAAAGCACAAGAGTAATCTCTGAAAACGCTCGAATTTACACTGTTTATGGTTGATATTCCATCGTAGATGTGGTATAATATTTTAGTTCAAACCATTTCGGTTAGGAGGGTGTGTCTTGTCCAAGAAGTATGATACATTTGCGGCCTATCTTGAGGACGTGTACTATAACCAGATTTTTAGCAAAATTAAATCATACCTCTTTAACAACAAAAGTCGCTTGGACCTATCAACTTCTGTTGTTCCTGACCCTTCCTATGTGGAATTGAGTGATTTCAAAATCATGGGAGTCATTTTCCATGAGTCAGATACCGACAGGCTTGAATGCAAAGTTACAGTTCGCGCGGAAATCGAAATCTCTGGCCGTGGCCGACGTGACTATGAAAGCGATTCTACTGAATGCTGGATCTCAATACCTTTTGCAGCAACTTTGAGAAATGGGCTCCAACAGGTCAGCATTGGATATGCATCAGAATATTCAAGAGAACTGTTTCGAGCAGAAGATGCGCTCACTAAATACTTGGTCCCGTACATCTACGCAAAAGATCTCGATAAGCATGCGGAGAGATTTCTCGAAAAATACTGTCCCCGTGCGTTAGATGAGCCCATACCGCTCCCCATCAAGGAGATTGTTGAAAATATGGGTCTGACGGTTTATCATGCTCCACTACCAGACGGTATCTTTGGGCGTACATATTTCAATGACGCTAATGTCGAGGTTTTTACAAATAAAGCATGCACGGAAACAGCAGAGCAGACTATATGCCCCGGAACCATACTTGTTAACCCCGATGTCGTTTTTATGCGAAATATCGGTTCGACAAATAATACCGTCATCCACGAGTGTGTCCATTGGGACAAGCATTATAAGTTCTTCGAGCTCCAGAAGCTCTTGAATCCTGAAATTCAAGCAATCTCCTGCGCCGTTGTAGAGGATTATAAGAAGAAGTCCAACGAGCTCGAAGATGAGCTGTCTTGGATGGAGTGGCAAGCCAATGCGCTGGCTCCCAAAATTCTAATCCCCGCAAAAACCGGTAAGGCAAAACTCTCCGAAATTCTAAACAGACTTCACAGAGCATATCGTGGTCGTCTCCGTGACGGGTACGTCATGGAACTTGCCATCAGTGAGTTCGCTGATTTTTTCAAGGTTTCAACGACAGCCGCAAAGATCCGTGCTGTTGAGCTCGGTTTTGAGCAAGCCGCCGGTGTTTTCAACTTTGTCGATGGTAAGAACTACCCGCCATTCTCCTTCAAAAAAGGCAGTTTGAAAAAAGGCCAAACCTTTGTCATCGACCGCAACAATGTCATAATTCAGTCCCTGCTTAACCCGGATTTATCTGAGGATATTGCGGCGAGGCGTTTTATTCACGCTGGTGGTCTACTCGTCATTAATGATCCTCAATATGTAAGTATTGTGGAGGATTCTGAACCAACCCTTACCGAATACGCCTTAGAGCATGTCGATGAGTGCTGCTTGGTATTCGACCGCACTACAAGGGTCAGCACCCAATACGATGACTCCTTCTACCGCATATGCTTCCTTTGTAGGGATGCAGATTCAAAGAGTTTTGTCGAAGCCAGCTTCAATCCGAGAGAAGGCAAGAACGAAGATGTTCAGAAACGTGCCCGTGAAATGGCTGCTATTGCTGCAGAGGCAAAGCGAGTCGCAGATATACTTGCTGAAGTTCCTTCGTCGTTTTGCGGAACCCTTGACTATCATATAAAACGTCGTGGATACACCAACGAAAAGATGGAAGAACGTACAGGTATCAGCTCTCGCATGATTCAAGACTATCGAAAAAAGAAGGATTCCAACATCACCTTACAAAGCGTGCTTGCTCTTTGCATCGGGCTGAATCTGCAACCGGCTTTCTCATACGATTTAATTCTCAAGGCTGGTTTCAACATTATGACCGCCAAGGACGAGCACCTCATTTATCGGTACCTGATAGAACATCACCACATGGAAAACATCTTCATGTGGAACGAAAAACTGCAAGATGCGGGTATTCCGCAGCAACTACCCAAAAACGGGAACAAAATGACTGCTCCTGAAAAATAATTCGGAAGTCGCACTTCCGGTATGAACCCCTGATTTATCAAGGCTCTTATGTCTTTCAAGACATGAGGGCCTTATTTTTTTGCCTATTTTCAGGCTTTTTCGGCCACTTGAACCGGAAGTCCCACTTCCTCGTGAAAATCCGGAATCTCAATAAAATAGTACCTGTGAGTGAAAGCTCACACCCACAAGCGGTACATCCGTTGGCCCCGGACGATCCAGTGCCTCTTGAAGGGACAAGTTAATATAAACAGCTGCCTACTGGATAAGGAAGCTGCAATCCGAAACGGAGAATTCCGTCAGGACTGCGGTTAGGTTTTTACACCCTTTTGTGGCAGCACCAGAATCCTCCGTTTCGAGAAATCGACAAACGGAGGACTTTTTATGAAAATCAATGAAAATCAGAACGCATCAACCATCTACTACCGTCCACTCAAGCAGTGGATCGAGGTCACCCCAGAACAGAAGCGTGATTGGGAACGCTTCGTGGGTGCTGCCCGCAAGGCAAAACAAAGAGCAGGAGCCTGCTGTATCCCGTACAAGAAAAGCTATAAATGTGATGGACTCTGCGAGGAGTGCGAATTTCGCTGCATCCCGAAAGACGATCCCCAGCACCTCTCCATTGAGGTTGAGATGGAAAACGCTTATGAAAACGGCGTATCCCGTACCAGCTTTCTTGCGGACAACGGTCTGACCACGAAAATTGACATCGACGCTCTTATCCTGAGCGGACTGCTTAATGAACTTCTGGCATCTGACCCGGAAAGCTACGAGATCCTCATGGCTATTGCGGACGGGCTTTCCGAACGCGCCGGCGCAGAGCGGCTGCATATGCCCCGGAACACCTTCGTGTATAAGCGCAACCAGCTTCTGAAACGGCTCAAAGAAAAATTCTAAAAATCTTTCGGCCAACCCCTCCTTTCCTGTCCAGATGGGTCTGTGAAAGGCAACACAAGACGCCTTGGGAAAGGAGGGAACGCCGATATGAGTTATAACGTAAACCATTATGACGCCCGTACCGACGAGGATATTGTTGATGTCCTGACCGCAATCAGCGTGGTATCGAAGAGACTGGCGAGCAACCTGACCATCGCACGCCAGCAGAGCAAATCCAGGGAAGGAGGAAAATCACATGAGCAGAATGAGCGATATGGCGCAGACCATCGAAGAACTCCGCAGTGCTGCCGCTGCTATTTCGGATGCCGCTGACTGGCTGACGAAGATGTTCAGCGGAGAGCCGCAGGCAGAGGATGCTCCTGCTTCTCTTCCTGAACCGGAACTGACGCTGGAGCAGGTCAGAGCCGTGCTTGCTGACAAATCCCGCCAGGGACACACCGCCGAGATCCGCGCCCTGCTTCAAAAGCACGGCGCATCCAAGCTGTCACAGATCGACCCCGCGCAATACAAGGCATTGCTCGCCGAAGCGGAGGTGCTGACCAATGGCAGTTAAACACGCAGTCTTATCCGCTTCTTCTTCCGAACGGTGGCTCAACTGTCCGCCCTCTGCAAGGCTCTGCGAAGCCTACGAGGACAAGGGCAGCGATTACGCCGCCGAGGGGACGGACGCCCATGCGCTCTGTGAGTTCCGGCTGAAACAGGCTCTGGGGATTCCTGCGGACGATCCCATCGAGAACCTCACCTGGTACAACGAGGAAATGGAGGACTGCGCCGCCGGATATGCCGCCTATGTATCGGAGCTTCTGGAGACCGCAAAACAGACCTGCGCCGACCCGGTCATCCTGATCGAGCAGCGAGTGGATTTCTCACGCTGGGTGCAGGACGGCTTCGGCACCGCCGACTGCATCGTCATCGCTGACGGTGAGCTGAACATCGTGGACTATAAGCACGGCAAAGGCGTGGAGGTCAGCGCCGTGGATAATCCGCAGATGATGCTGTATGCCCTCGGCGCTCTGGAGATCTTTGACGGCATCTACGACATCGATTCCGTCCGCATGACCATCTACCAGCCCAGGAAATCCAATATCAGCGTCTGCGTCATGGAAAAGGACGGTCTGCTTGAATGGGCGCAGAACGACCTGACCTATAAGGCAAAGCTGGCATACGAGGGCGGCGGCGATTTTCACTGCGGCGAATGGTGCCGGTTCTGCAAGGCAAGAGCCGAATGCCGGGGACGAGCCGAAGCGAATCTCGCACTTGCCCGGTACGACTTTGAGGAGCCGCCTCTCCTGAGCGATGAGGAGATTGCAGACATTCTGGACAAAGTGGACGCTCTTACCGCCTGGGCTGCGGATGTGAAGGAATACGCTCTCCAGCAGGCAGTCAGCGGCACGGAGTTCCCCGGCTGGAAATTGGTGGAAGGCCGCTCCAACCGCAAATACACCAGTGAAACCGCTGTAGCCGTAGCCGTAGAGGGCGCAGGTTTCGACCCTTATGAAAAGAAGCTCCTCGGTGTTACTGCCATGCAGAAGCTGCTGGGCAAATCCCGATTTGAGGAGCTTCTCACACCTTATATTGAAAAGCCGCAAGGCAGGCCGACACTCGTGCGGTCGAGCGATAAACGGCCCGAATGGAATACCGCAAAAAATGATTTTATGGAGGAAATGTAATATGTCTAACAACACAAACAGAGTCAACAACCCTATGAAGGTCATCACCGGTCCCGACACCCGCTGGTCCTACGCCAACGTCTGGGAACCCAAGTCTATCAACGGCGGCACGCCGAAGTACTCGGTATCGCTGATCATCCCGAAGTCCGACACTAAGACAGTGGCGAAAATCAAGGCCGCCATCGAAGCCGCCTACCAGGAGGGGCAGGCCAAGCTGAAGGGCAACGGCCGCAGCGTGCCTCCTCTCTCCGCGATCAAGACTCCGCTGAGAGACGGCGATGTTGAAAGGCCCGACGATCCCGCCTATGCGAACGCCTACTTCATCAACGCCAACTCCGCCACCGCTCCCGGTATCGTGGATGCAGACCGCAATCCTGTTCTGACCCGCTCCGAGGTGTATTCCGGTGTGTACGGCAGGGCGTCCATCAACCTGTACGCTTTCAACAGCAACGGGAATAAGGGCATCGCCTGCGGTCTGAATAATCTGCAGCTCATCCGTCCCGGCGAACCCCTGGGCGGCAAGGCCAGTGCTGAAGCTGACTTCGCAACTGATGACGACGAGGATTTCCTCGGTTAAGACAAGGGAGGTAAACGGCCATGACAATGATTCAGACAATTCTGCTTTTTGCAGTTCTCGCCATCTGGCTGTGCATCAGCGCAGTCATTCTGATCAGCAGCATCCAGTCCTTCATCTATGACCGCAAGCACGAAAAGCGTGAGCGTGAACAGGCGGCCCGTGACGCGGAGTATCACGAAAACCGCATGAAGCTGCTGGAGAAATAAGCAACCAAGCCCCAGGGCGGCGGAGCGATCTGCCGCCCTATTGGGGTATGGAAGGAAGTGACGCAATGCAAACCTTATCAATCGACCTGGAGACCTTCAGCAGCCAGCCCCTGCAAAAGACGGGTGTGTACCGCTATGTGGAGTCTCCCGATTTTGAAATACTGCTCTTTGCCTACAGCGTGGACGGCGGTCCCGTACAGCAGATAGACCTTGCCTGCGGGGAGAAGATCCCCTCGAAGATTCTTTCCGCACTGGAGGATGAGACTGTGAGCAAGTGGGCCTTCAACGCCAATTTTGAACGCATCTGCCTATCCCGCTATCTGGGCTATCCGACCGGAGACTATCTGGAGCCGGACTCCTGGAAATGCTCAATGGTCTGGGCAGCATATATGGGACTGCCCTTATCCCTGGAGGGAGCCGGCGCCGTCCTTGGACTTGAAAAGCAAAAGCTGGCTGAGGGCAAAGACCTCATTAAATATTTCTGCCAGCCCTGTGCGCCAACCAAGTCCAATGGTCAGCGCACCCGCAATCTACCGGAACACGCCCCGGATAAGTGGCTGGCGTTCAAGCGATACAACATCCGCGATGTGGAGACAGAGATGTCCATTCAGTCGCGGCTCTCCAAATATCCTGTGCCGGACAGCGTCTGGGAGGAATACCATCTCGACCAGAAGATCAACGACCGCGGCGTGGGTCTGGATATGGAACTGGTGCGGCAGGCCATTCAGATGGATGGGCGCTCCCGTTCGGAACTGACCCAGGCGATGAAAGAACTGACCTCGCTGGATAATCCCAACTCTGTACAGCAGATGAAACAGTGGCTTGCGGATAACGGCGTGGAGACCGATACCCTTGGCAAAAAGGCTGTAGCGGAGCTTTTGAAAACTGCGCCGCCGGAATTGCAAAATGTGCTACTCCTGCGGCAGCAGCTTGCGAAATCCAGTGTTAAAAAATACCAGGCAATGGAGACTGCCGTCTGCGCCGATGGCCGCGCAAGAGGTATGTTTCAATTTTACGGAGCCAACCGCACCGGGCGGTGGGCCGGCCGCATCATTCAGATGCAGAATCTCCCGCAGAACCACCTGGGCGATCTGTCCGAAGCCAGAGGACTTGTCCGGGCCGGCGACTTTGACGCTCTGGAAATGCTCTATGAGGATGTGCCGGACACCCTTTCCCAGCTGATTCGCACAGCCTTCGTACCGCAGGAAAACAGGAAGTTCATTGTGGCGGATTTCTCCGCGATTGAAGCCAGGGTGATTGCGTGGCTTGCCGGCGAGAAGTGGCGTCAGGACGTATTCGCCGAGGGTAAGGACATTTACTGCGCCAGCGCGTCCCAGATGTTTGGCGTACCCGTAGAGAAGCATGGCGTCAACGGCCACCTGCGGCAAAAAGGCAAGATCGCCGAACTGGCTCTCGGCTACGGCGGCTCTGTGGGTGCGCTAAAAGCGATGGGTGCTTTGGAGATGGGCCTTCAGGAGGATGAACTTCCAGCTCTGGTTTCCGCATGGCGTCAGGCGAATCCGAAGATCGTGCAGTTCTGGTGGGCGGTTGACCACGCTGTGATGGACGCTGTTACCCGTAAGACCACCACGAAAACACACGGCATCATATTCTCCGCCAGAAACGGGATGCTGTTTATCACTCTGCCGTCCGGCAGGAGCCTTGCCTATGTGAAGCCAAAGATCGGAGAGAACCGTTTTGGCGGCGACTGTATCACCTATGAAGGCGTCGGCGGCACGAAGAAATGGGAACGCATTGACAGCTACGGTCCAAAATTCGTAGAAAACATCGTCCAGGCAACCTCCCGAGATATCCTTTGTTACGCCATGAAGACCCTTCGCTGCTGCTCCATCGTCATGCATATCCACGACGAAGTGGTCATTGAAGCCGACCGCCGGATGTCACTACAGGCCGTCTGTGACCAGATGGGCAGGACTCCGCCCTGGGCAAACGGACTGCAGCTTCGTGCAGATGGCTACGAAACTGATTTTTACAAGAAAGATTAACGAGGTAACGCCTATGAGCATCAATAAATTCAACAGCGAGGGCTATTACGACCCCACCACCTATGAAGCCCTCACCAATATAGAAAAGGAGGAACGCGCCCTCCGCGCTTTCCGGCCCATCGTCTATATCTGCTCACCCTATGCCGGGGATGTGGAAGTTAACGTGGAGAATGCCCGGAGATACAGCCGCTTCGCCGTGGACGCGGGATACATCCCCATTGCACCGCATCTGCTGTTTCCACAGTTTCTCCGTGACGAAAATCCAAAGGAGCGCCAGCTGGGACTGTTCTTCGGAAACGCCCTCATGAGTAAATGCTCCGAGGTGTGGGTGTTCGGAGAATACATCTCTTCCGGCATGGAAGCGGAGATCCGCAGAGCCAAATGGAAGAACTACCGTTTGAGATATTTTACGACTATGTGCGAGGAGGTAACCGACTATGCGTGAACTGAACATCGCCTACGGCAACAACCGGCAGGCAAAGAGATGGGTCAACAAGACCATACGATTTGACAATCTAAAGGAGCGGCTCAAAGTGACCATCCGCACCACCGAGTCCGCCGAGGAATATGCGAAGATGAGCCGCGCCCAGCGTGACGCCGCCAAAGACCACGGCGGCTTTGTGGCGGGCGTGCTGAAGGGCGGCAGACGCAAGGTCGATACCGTGGAAAGCCGCTCGATGGTGGCGCTTGACGGCGACCGCATCGACGCCGCTTTTCTGGATAGCTATGAGTCCCTCTGCCCCTATGCCTCTGCGCTGTACACCACTCACAGCAGCACAGAGGAGAATCCCCGCGTCCGGCTGGTATTCCCGCTGACCAGGGATGTGACCCCGGAGGAATTTGTGGCGGTGTCCCGCTATCTGGCTCAGATGCTGGGCATCGACTATTTCGACGAATGTTCCTACCAGCCCAATCAGCTGATGTACTGGCCGTCCACGCCGGCTAACGGTTCCTTTGTGTATAAGGAGACAGACGGCGGCTGGCTCGACCCCGATGCGATTCTCACAAAGCACCCGGAATGGACCGACCCTACAAGACTGCCCACATCTTCCAGGGAAAGCAAGGCGAATACCACCGCACAGCAGAAGGTGCAGGACCCGCTGACCAAAGAGGGCGTGGTGGGTCTGTTCAACCGCACTTATTATCCCATCAGCAAGGCGCTGGAGACATTTCTCTCCGATGTCTATGAGCCGACCGACAATGAGAACCGCTGGCACCTGATCGCATCCTCCAGTATGGCGGGCGTGGAGATTAAGGAAGATAAATTCGTATACAGCCACCACGCCAAAGACCCGGCTTACCTCAAGCTGTGCAACGCCTTTGACATCGTCCGCACCCACCGCTTTGGCGATCTGGACGAAAAAGCGTCCTATAAGGCGATGTGCGAGTTCGCCATGCAGCAGGATGAGGTAAAGCTGCTGGCGGCAAGCGAAAGAATGGCGGACGCCGAGACGGATTTCTCCGGCAGCGAGGATACCGACTGGCAGAAGCGTTTCCAGTATGAACCCCGCTCCACGGTGCTAAAGAACAACCTCCACAACATCACGCTCATCCTCCAGAATGACCCGCAGCTCCAGAATATCGTGTTCAACCAGCAGCTGGACGGCATGGAAATCAAGGGCGAGGTACCCTGGAAGCACCCGTCCAAGTATTGGCGGGACGCCGATGACGCACAGCTGATCAGCTATGTGGACTCCCATTACGGTACATTCTCCCAGCGCAACTATCAGATCGCCGTGACCAAGGTGGCAGACGACCGCTCCTACCATCCCATCCGCGAATATCTGGCGGCTCTGCCGGAATGGGATGGCGTTCCACGTGTGGACACGCTCCTCATCGACTATCTGGGTGCGGAGGATAATTCCTACGTCCGTGCCGTGACCAGAAAGACCCTCTGCGCCGCCGTGCGCCGGGTGCAGGAGCCGGGTGTGAAGTTTGATACCATGCTGGTCTTAAACGGTCCCCAGGGCATCGGCAAGTCTACCCTCATCTCCCGCCTTGCCGGAGAGTGGTTCTCCGACAGTCTGAACCTGAGCGACACCAAGGACAAGACCGCTGCCGAGAAGCTGCAGGGCTATTGGATTCTGGAGATCGGTGAGCTGGCGGGGCTTCGCAAAGCCGAGGTGGAGACGCTGCGCTCCTTCCTTTCCCGCCAGAACGATATTTACCGCGCCGCATTCGGCAGACGGGCAACGCCGCACCCAAGGCAGTGTATCTTCTTTGGCACCACCAATGCCGAGTCCGGCTATCTGCGGGATACCACGGGTAACCGCCGGTTCTGGCCGGTCAAAACGCCGGGCGGCGGCATAAAACACTCCTGGGAACTTACCACCGAGGATATCTGCCAGATCTGGGCGGAGGTGCTGGTGCTTGTAAAGGACGGCGAAAAGCTGCATCTTGCTCCCGACCTGGAGATGCTGGCGAAAAGCGAACAGCGGGAAGCCCTGGAGTCCGATGAGCGTGAAGGGCTGGTGCGCGAGTATCTGGAGACCCTGCTCCCGGAGGATTGGGACGGCATGGATCTGTTCGACCGCCGCTCCTTCCTCGCCGGAGTGAACAATATTGGCCGTGTGGGTACGGTCGCCAGAACACGGGTCTGCAATATGGAGATCTGGTGTGAGCTTTTCGGCAAAGACCAGGGCAGCCTTGGCCGCGCAGAATCCAACAACCTCACAGCCATGCTCACCAAGCTCGGCTGGGTGCGCAAGGAGAAAAAGGAGCGCGTCAAGCCCTACGGGCCCCAGTTCGTTTTTGTTCCCGGCGATGTTCCTGACTGATTTTTCGGGAACGGAGCGAATAAGGAACAGTTCCCGACTTCCGGCAGTGTTCCCAGGGGAGACTCCGGGAACGCCGCCAGGAACACACCGAATGTGCCGCCGCAAGGCAACTTTACAGGCTTCGTTCCTGTGTTCCTAAAAAAGCATACAAATTGAAAATGTATAAAAAAGACTGTACAGAACCCGTAAATCACGCATATGCACGCGCGTAAGGATTTTCAGGTTTTTAAGAACACGGAGGTAATGACATGAACTTCTACAATTACATGATAAGAAACTACAAAACGAGTGACTCTCCCGCAGGAGATCTCGCAAGAGATATGGCGAGGGATTCCGAACACTTCCCCAGGAATCGTGCCTGCAAATTCAAGGGATGGCATGACATCATCCATAATCATCTGGTCAGAAGCGGCGCTTGTGATGCCTGCCTTGAGACCTTTAAGGAATGCTGGGAGGAATATGTCAGATGCGAGAAAAAGAAATTGAAAAGAAACTGACGCAGATGGTCAAAAAGGCCGGCGGCATCTGCCCCAAGCTCGTATCTCCCGGTTTTGACGGTATGCCGGACCGCATGGTGCTGCTGCCGAATGGACGGATAGGCTTTGTTGAAGTCAAGGCTCTGGGAGAAAAGCCGCGACCTCTGCAGCTTTCCCGCCACAGGCTTTTGCGGCGGCTGGGATTTCCGGTGTATGTGCTGGACGATACGGAGCAGATTGGAGGGATACTGGATGAGATACGAACCTCATGAATATCAGAAATATGCGGTGGATTACATTGAGACACACCCCGCAGCCGCTATCTTCTTAGACTGCGGCCTGGGAAAAACCAGCATCACGCTGACAGCCATAGCCGACCTGCTGTTTGACAGCTTCGAGGTCCATAAAGTGCTGGTCATCGCACCCTTAAGAGTGGCGCGGGACACATGGACGGCTGAAGCGGATAAGTGGGATCACCTTCAGGATCTCATCTGCTCCGTGGCTGTCGGGACGGAAGCCCAGCGCCGGTCGGCATTGATGAGACGCGCTGACATCTACATCATCAACCGGGAAAACGTCCAGTGGCTCATTGATGAGAGCGGCATTCCCTTTGACTTCGATATGGTGGTGATCGATGAGCTATCCTCGTTCAAGAATCACCAGACAAAGCGGTTCAAGTCACTGTTAAAGGTCAGACCAAAGGTGAGCCGCATCGTCGGACTGACCGGCACTCCTGCGTCCAACGGTCTGATGGATCTGTGGGCGGAGTTTCGCATCCTGGACATGGGGCAGCGGCTTGGACGGTTCATCACCAAGTACCGCACCGATTACTTCACGCCGGACAAGCGAAACGGCCAGGTCATCTACTCCTACAAACCCCTGCCCTATGCAGAGGACGCCATCTACCGACAGATTTCGGACATCACCATCTCTATGAAGTCCGCCGACCACCTGCATATGCCAAAGCTGGTCAGCAGTGAATACACGGTTCGGCTTTCCGAGGATGAACAGAAAAAATACACGGACTTGAAACAGGAGCTGGTGCTGTCGCTGGGCGACGCAGAGATCACTGCCGCCAACGCCGCCTCCCTCTCCGGGAAACTCTCCCAGATGGCGAACGGCGCAATCTATGACGACGGCGGCGAAACCATCCGCATCCACGACCGCAAGCTTGACGCTTTGGAGGACATCATCGAAGCCGCCAACGGCAAACCGCTTCTGGTGGCTTACTGGTTCAAGCATGACCTGACCCGTATTTCGGAAAGGCTGCGAAAGCTGCATATCCCGTTCTCAAAGCTGGATGACGCCGCCAGTATCCGCAGATGGAACAATGGCGAGTTGCCGGTGGCGCTGATCCATCCCGCTTCCGCCGGGCATGGGCTGAATCTCCAGAGCGGCGGTTCGGCCATCGTGTGGTTCGGACTGACCTGGAGCCTGGAGCTTTATCAGCAGACCATTGCGCGGCTCTGGCGGCAGGGGCAGACTTCTGAAACTGTGGTGGTACAACACATCGTCACAAAGGGCACCATTGACGAACGCATCATGAAAGCCCTCTCCAAAAAGGAGCATACCCAGACGGCCCTGATCGATGCCGTGAAAGCGGACTTGAAAATCTGAGACAATCTAAGAAAATCCGTGCCAATCCGAGGATCAAAATTTCGGAGGTGCGAATATGAGCAATATCACGATTTACGAGGACCTTGCGAACGCCATCATCCTGCAAGCTGTGAAGGATTACCGCATGGCGCTGAAAAGCCTGAAAGCCAACTCCCGTAATAGGGCGGCGCAAGCGGATAAAGCCGAAATTGAGCGGTTCTTCCGTTCGCAGTGGTATTCGGCACTCACAGATGTGAAAGGCGAGATGCTGATCCGCTCCCTGCAGAAGGAGGTGGACGCATGACCGCAAAAGAGTATCTGAACCAGGCGCGGCACCTGGATGCCCTTATAAACTGCCGTCTGCGTGAGATTGACTACTGGAGGGATTTATCGAGCAGCGTCTCAGGCAGTAATTTCGAACCGCACTACAATCCAAACAAGCCGACAGAAGCCCCTTTTGTCCGGTGCCTTGAGAAAATCGACGCCATCCAGAGGGATGTGGCGGAAAAGGTGGCGTATCTGGTGTGTCTCAAGGAAACCATCAATGCGGCAATCGACAGGCTTGCCAGCCGTGAGGAGCAGCTGGTACTCCGTTACCGTTACCTGGACAACTGCTCCTGGGAGGAGATATCCCGGATGCTGAACGTGTCGCTTCGCACGGTACACCGCATACACGGGTCGGCTCTCCAGAATTTTTCTGTCCCGGATTGAAAGTTGGCACGGTTTGGCACAGTATGGCACACCCGTCCTGTGATATCATTACAATAGCGAAGTAGAATACAGAACGGCCTTCATGGGAGCGATCCTGTGGGGGCTTTTCTTATGCCCCAAGGAGGTGAGACGATGCCAAGGAAACCAAAGCGGCCATGCTCCTACCCCGGCTGTCCCAACCTCACGGACGGTCAGTACTGCAAGGAACACGAAGCAGCCGCCCGCAGGCAGTACAACAAATACGAACGCAGTGCGGACGTAAATAAGAAGTACGGCAGAGCCTGGAAACGCATCCGTGACCGCTATGCTGCGGCGCATCCTCTCTGTGAGATGTGTCTGAAGGAAGGACGGCTGACTCCTGTGGATGAGGTACACCACATCGTTCCCATCTCTCAGGGCGGCACTCATGCAAGGGACAATCTGATGAGCCTTTGCCGTTCCTGCCATACCAAGATCCACCACGACCTTGGCGACCGGTAGGGCGGTCAAAATCTCTGCGAGTCCTGTACGCGGGCAGCGGCCCGGGGCTTCGTGCGCGAAAAAGGCGAAATCAAAAGGGTAATTGACGGCGGCCGATAGCGGTCGCTCTATTTTTGCGGAAAAGAGGTGAGAAAATGCCGACAAAATCCAATAACACAGGCGGGCGCGGTGGTGCGAGACCCGGTGCGGGAAGAAAAAAGTCTGCGGTCAAGGAGAAAGCCGAGAACGGCAATCCGGGCGGGCGCAGACTGGAAGTGCTGGACATTCCCGAAGTCGAGGGTGTCGATATGCCAAAGCCCCATGAGTTCCTCTCTGCCGAGCAGCGTGACGGGAGCACGCTCCAGGCGGAGGAGATATACACGGAAACCTGGGAGTGGTTAAAGAAGGTGGGCTGCGCGGCAAAGGTGTCGCCCCAGCTTCTGGAGCGGTACGCCATGTGCAGCGCCCGCTGGATTCAGTGCGAGGAGATGACCAACCGCATGGGCTTCCTCTCCAAACACCCGACCACACAGAAGCCGATCCCGTCCCCGTTCATCAATATTGGCATTAACTACATGAACCAGGCGGTGCGGCTCTGGAACGAGATCTTCCAGATTGTGAAAGAAAACTGCAGCACGGATTACGGGGAGGCTTCTCCCCAGGATGATTTGATGGAGCGTCTGCTCCGGGCAAGGAAGGGGTGAAATCATGTTTGAGAAAGTAAATCCGTGCCACCCGGATAAGGTGGCAGACCGCATCGCCGGAGCCCTGGTGGATGCGGCATACAGAAAAGAAGAAAATCCCAGGATTGCTGTGGAGGTTCTCATCGGTCACGGCGTCTGCCATATCATTGCGGAAACATCGGTACACATCTCTTTGGATGAAGTAAAATCAATTGTCCATCGCATTGCCGGAAATCTGCATACCGACTATGCGGAAGTGCCGCAGGACGGACACCTCGCCAATAACCAGGCGGACGGTATCCGCTGCGGCGACAACGGCATTTTCAAAGGGATGCCTGTGACCAAGGAGCAGAAAGCACTCTGCGAGATCGCCAAAAGTGTGTATCACACTTATCCCTATGACGGGAAGTACATTCTGGACGGCGCAAGGCTGATCCTCTGCCAGAGCAACGCCAGGAGCTACCACCTCAAGGAAGTGTATCCTCACGCCGAGATCAACCCTCTGGGAGACTGGACAGGCGGCACGGATGTAGACTCCGGTGCAACCAACCGCAAGCTGGGCAGCGATATGGCAGACTCCGTCACAGGCGGCGGTCTGCATGGAAAAGACCTCTCCAAAGCGGATGTGTCGGTCAACATCTACGCCTGGCTGAAAGCACAGGAAACGGGAAAGACCGTGCAGCTTGCCTGCGCCATCGGGGACGATACGGTGGACGGTATTCCCTATTGTGAGATCGTGGAGACTGCCCGGAGATACATCCAGTCCCTTGGCGGCTTTGAGAAATTTGCGGAATGGGGGCTGGTGCGATGAGGACAACGACTGAGATGCAGCTTGTGCCAATCGCCAAACTGGTACCCTATGTGAACAATGCCCGCACCCACTCCCCGGAGCAGATCACCAAGCTCCGCTCGTCCCTCCGGGAGTTTGGATTTATCAATCCCGTTATCATTGACAGGGATTTCAATGTAATCGCCGGACACGGACGTATTCTTGCTGCCAAAGAAGAAGGCATCAAGGAAGTTCCGTGTGTCTTTGCCGACCACCTTACCGAAGCGCAGAAGAAAGCCTACATCATCGCCGACAACCGCATGGCGATGGATGCCGGATGGGATGAGGAGCTTCTGAGGGTGGAGATTGAGTCTTTGCAGGGCATGGACTTTGACCCTCTGCTCACCGGCTTTGATGAAAAGGAACTGGCGGCTCTGTTTGATGACGGCATGGAAGCCAAAGAGGATGACTTCGATGTGGACGCGGAACTGCAAAAACCTGCGTTCTCCCGGCTTGGCGATGTATGGACGCTTGGCAGGCATCGTCTGGTGTGCGGGGACTCCACGAAGGCTGAGACATACACCACACTCATGGATGGCGTCAAAGCAAACCTGGTTATTACGGACCCGCCGTACAACGTCAACTATGAAGGCTCGGCGGGCAAAATCAAGAACGACAATATGGCAGGCGAGAAATTCTATGAGTTTCTGCTTGCCGCATTTCAGAATATGGAGTCGGTCATGGCGGCGGACGCATCCATCTATGTGTTCCACGCCGACACCGAGGGCTTAAACTTCCGCAGGGCATTTGCCGATGCGGGATTTTATTTATCCGGCTGCTGTATCTGGAAGAAGCAGTCCCTTGTCCTCGGCCGCTCTCCCTACCAGTGGCAGCATGAGCCTGTGCTGTATGGCTGGAAGAAAAACGGCAGGCACCAATGGTACACGGGCAGGAAGGAAACCACTATCTGGGAGTTCGACAAACCCAAGAAGAACGGCGACCATCCCACCATGAAGCCGATCCCGCTGCTGGCTTATCCCATCGGCAACTCCAGTATGGCAAACTCGGTGGTGCTGGACCCCTTCGGCGGCTCCGGTTCTACCCTCATTGCCTGTGAGCAGACCGACCGCATCTGCCGAACCATTGAGTTGGACGAGAAGTTCTGCGATGTCATCGTGAACCGCTACATCGAGCAGGTCGGCTCTGCGGATGGAGTGAGTGTCCTTCGGGACGGCAAGACATACAGTTATGGGGAGGTTGCGGATGGAACGGAATAAACTGACCCTCGGCAGCCTGTTTGACGGCTCCGGTGGTTTCCCGTTAGGCGGCTTGCTCTCCGGCATTACCCCTGTGTGGGCTTCGGAGATCGAACCATTCCCCATCCGGGTGACCACAAAGCGGCTGCCCTTTATGAAGCATTACGGCGATGTATCCAAAATGGACGGCGCAGATGTAGAGCCGGTGGACATCATCACCTTCGGCTCGCCCTGCCAGGATATGAGCATCGCCGGCCGGCGGGAAGGTCTGGACGGCTCCCGCTCCAGCCTGTTCTACGAAGCCGTCCGAATCGTAAAAGAAATGAGGTGTGCGACCGATGGAAAACATCCAAGGTATATCGTCTGGGAAAACGTCCCCGGCGCGTTCAGCTCCAACAAGGGCGCGGACTTCCAGTCCGTCCTCGAAGAGATCTGCTCGGTCAAAGGATACGAAATTCATACTGCTCGACCTGAGAGGTGGCCAGCCGCCGGGGAGATCGTGGCAGACGATTTCAGTCTCGCATGGCGGGTA
>OLIW01000829.1_pt1 | contig 31295 bp, 24 predicted proteins | sample 1601321 | NCBI WGS metagenome assembly OLIW01 (sample SAMEA2452114, study PRJEB22498) | human gut metagenome
GTTTTGCTTAGTATATCTTCTATTGCCAATTCAAATTTGCCAATTTCGTACAATACTTCATTCGTGCGGCTTAAAAAATTAAAAATTTCATTTAAAAAATTTTCAAAGCATGGGGTGTCATACTTGAATAGGACATACTCCAGCACGCATGTTATACGCTTTCGCAAAGCGTGCTGCCAGTAGCGCTCCCCCTCTTCGGGAACTACTTCCAATATGCCTTCCGCAAATTGAGACAGCTTTTTTAAAGAGTCAAAGCCACAAAGCGGATCGTAGTAAAATTGCCCGTCCGAAGAAAAATCCAATATATCACTATCCCTGCCGTACTCATTAGCCCAAGTTCTTATTTTTTCTAAAGTGCCGTCGCCTTTAAAATCAAATACGATCAGGGCGATTTTTCGCTCTTTGTCATCTGCCTTATAGCGGATTAAGTCACGCAAGAGCACATTGCATGAGGTGGTCTTTCCGCTGCCCGTTGAGCCTATAAAAATCGTGTGCTTGCAAAGCACATCCTCTGAGATTTCCACAACTCCATTCTTAAAAACAATCCTTGCGACTATATCGTCTTTCATAAAAAGACGTATCAAGCGCTAAAAATTTTCACTAATTTTTGCTTGAGGGATAGACCCTTTTATTCAAGCGCTCTTTTAGCATATTTAACTGCATTCGGCCGGGAGTGTTTGCCACGTTTTCAAGAAATCTAAAGCTAAATTTTTGTATGTCCTCCACATATCTTAGCCGCTTCAAGAAATTTGTAGCTTCAAGTGACAGCCCTTCCAAAAGACGCTTTTCGCGCCACAGCATGCCGTGCTTTATGTCCAAGTTCTTCGCCATTTTTCTAAGCGATAAATTATTTTTTCGCATTTCCTCCAAGCGCGATATCGCGCTATGTATAAAATGCCTTCCCCTAGGGCCAGCCTTCTTCTCATTGGCTTTTACCCAGTCGGAACATGTAAGCTTAAAGGGAGATGTTATTTCCCAAAGCCCCAAGCCGCGGCTATTATTTATATTGAACTTTATTTGAAGAAAGTCTCCCAAGACCTTCGCGTATTCCTCCGTTGGATAGATTTTAAGCACACAGTTTCTCTTAATTGATTTTGTGCTGTCGCAGCAAATAACAAGCTTCTTTATGCATGCCTCCACAAGTTTTGACTTTTCTTCAAAAGTAAGCTCCTCGTGCATGCCCTCGTAGTTTCCCAAGGCGGATTCAATCTGCAATCTGCCCATGTCAAACTTTTCGTGAAGTGCAGAAAGCTCCTTTTCTACTTCCCTTAACCGCTCTTTGCGCAATTTCAAATCTTGCGCCTTCTTCCGCAAAATTTCCTTTGACGAGTTTTTTAATATATCGTCATCTCCCAATTCCCCAAATCGCTCAAGCGCCCTGTCTATTTCAAGTTTAAGGCGCTTGATGCCGCAATTTAGCTCCGCTTCCTCTTTAATAAGACTTTCCCTGTAGGTTTCCGTAGAAGATTCAACGTCCTTTGCGCTCAGTCCCCTTGAACCCACATACGCGAGCGCCGAAAGTAGCACATTGTCCAATATGCGCATCGCTATTTGAGTCTTACAGTCGCATTTTGAGCGGTTGTGGATCTTGCGCGTGCAAGTGTAATAGTAATAATTGCTGCCGTCTTTGTGCTTGTTGCCGCTCCAAGTGACCGTCATATGGGCGCCGCATGTGCAAAAAAGCTTCCCCTTTAAAAGGTAATCCTTGCGCCTTTTAATTTCCGGACAATCCCGCTTGCCCCTGTTTTCTTCAAGCTTCCTCTGGGCGGCTTTCCACGTATCTTCGGATATAATCGCCTTGTGCCTGCCTTTAAATAGTTCAAGCCCCTTAGTCCTTCTAAATACAAAACCCGCATAGGTAGGATTTGCCAAAATCTTTCTTATTATGTTCTCACTATATGGCTTTGCCTTAAAAACTTTGCCGCAGCGCAACTTTCTCGGCGGAATGTAAACGCACGCATCGCTAAATTCATTAGATATTTGGCTAGGTTTTTTGCCCAATAAAAAATCTTCAAAAATCTTTTTTATGTGATGAGTGCAATTCTTGTCCACTACTATTGTCTTTGACTTGCGTCCGCTCAGATACCCTATCGGCGGCAATCCCGAAACATGGTAGCCCTGCTTCAAGGTTTGGTACATCTTGTCCCTGACTCGCTGGGAGGACTGCATGCGCTCAAAGCTTGCGCTTGCTATCTTTATGTCCTTTACGTATTCGCCAGACGGAGTGTCGTCGGTATTGAGGTCGTTCGTGTAAATGATTTTTACATTAAAATCGTTCAGTATCCGCTCAAATTCATAGTAGCTGAACTTCTCCCTCGTGATCCGGTCAAGGCGGTAGCTTACAACATAGCTTATCCCGCCGGCTTTTATGCGCCTTACCATATCCTTGATCGCGGGGCGGTTCATATTTTTAGCGCTCTTTGCGCGGTCTATAAAAATTTCCTCCAGCTCAAGTTCCGGACGCGACGCAACGTAATCCTTTATTATCTGGATCTGCGAGTCTATTGAAGTGTAGTCTATGTTCGCTAGCTGGTTTGCCGTTGACACCCTGGCATAGCCAACAACTTTTTTCTTTTCCGTCATAGCCTACCTTTCTTCGCGTCAAAATTTTCCGAAGGTTTTTTCTCCGATTCCAATGACTCTTTGTACTTGCGGGCTTGTCGGTACCTCGTGGAGCGGCTGCCGCTTAGGTGCGGTGCAGGATTTTGAAGCCGGCTTATGCGTATGCCCCTCCGCAATATCCCGCGCATTATCGTCTCTCTTAGCAAATTTTCCATATGTTTTTGCTACTGCCGATTAAAATTTTTCCCGCTACCGCTCCGGCCCATAGCCGTAAATTCTATCTTCGTAGGCGCCCTTATACCTCTCAAAACTCTTCAAAACGCTTTCGCTATCGCGCATATCCAGCTCTTTGACCATCTCTGCTATGTGGATATTGTTCCTTACGGAAAACTTTGCGACAAAGTCCACCATGTACTTGTCGTCCGCGCGCTTATTTTCAATCTTTGAACATATAAACGCTATGCCATCATTTATCTTTTCCTCCTCCGTCTTTTCGCGACTTACCGCAGTTTGTGCGGGTATTTTTACCAAAATATCAGGCGGCTTTACTCCAAATGCCTCAAAAATACCCCTTAATGTATTTATCATTAGCTTTGAAAATGGCGTATATTTTCTACGGGTAATTCCGCTTATTATCTCTAAGATTAACCAGTCAGCTTTATGTATTGATTTACATAATCCAAAATCCGGCGCAGGTTCTGTGTCGCATTCGCATAGTCTTTTAATACTTGCCACTGCTTCACCATCTCTTTTTTTATAGTCTCCATTTCCCGGAGCCTTTGCGCGTCTCTCGCTTCCATAAACGCGATCTTCTCCGAAAACTCTCTTGATTTGGCTTCCAACATTGCTTTCATAGCGTTTGAAAACTTCGCTAATTCGCGCTCCAAGATCTCTTCTATCATCTTGTACATTTCCTGCTTTTGGCATGCAGAATCCAGAATCAGGTTTTTTATGTTCTCCTTTGATACTTCCAACATGGCGTCCAATATGGGTTGCATGTCTTTGCTCTTGTTTATCTTCTCGTTCATAATCTTTTATATTCCTTTCACTTAAATGTTTATATCTTGACTTCATAATGTCGTGGCGGCGCTTGTTTTCGGCCTCCCACAACTTGCGGTAGTCCACTTCGTCACTTTGCCTTAAATCAGCATTTTCTATATCAAATGTCTTTTCTGCGGCAGGGCCTTTCAGCCTTATGCGGGTATCGCCGCGCTTTACCGTAAAGTAATCCTTGCCTTGGCGCGGGATTTCTATCCCCTCTCTTTTCAATATCCCAAAAAGATCTTCCCGCGTTCGCACGATGCCTTTTTCTATTCCATCAAAACTCAATCGGCACACCTCCGAATAAAGCGCTCTTCCTTTTTCACCCAGCCGCGCGCTCGCGCTAAGAAGCTTCTTTTTATTGCTTGGATCGCTAAGCTTTGGATTTTCTTGGTGCAGCATTTTACCCATAAGCTTGTGGGCCTTTATATCGCGCCGGTGCAAATACGGCGTAAATTGCCTGTTATTTGCCATGCAGAGCGTATAAAAATTTAACTCGTAGCTTCTGTCCGGATTGTGGTGCCTTATAAATAAGTAATAGAAGTCCTCAGGGTCAAAGCCCGGAAAAAAGGTCTCTAATATGCACTCCTTCAAGTGCTCCTCAAATTCTATTCCGCCTATCTCGCTAAGCGGACGCTTCTCGCGGTAAACGTAGGTAAGCGACGGCTCCTTATACCTTCGGGCGTATTTTCTCATATGCATTATTACCCTCAAGTTCCCTCCGCCTACAACTTCGCTTGTCCTATCTCGCCCTTTTGAATCGGTATTTCCCAAAAGATATTCCAAGTCCTTATCTGGGCTTATTCGCTTGCCGATCATTTTTCATCCTCCTCTAAGGCGACGTCCAATATCACGTCCAAGCGATTGCTTATTGACATAATTTCACAGAGGATTTCGGGAAAACTCTCATGGGATCTTCCGCCTTTTGCCATTATGTTTATAGCTCTGGCTATTTGATTGATATTTACCCCTATGCGGTTCAATCCTTTGTACGCCTTATATAATCTGCCGAATTGGCGCTTCCGGCGAACCGGCCTCAATGTGGGGATTTTTATCCCGGCAAGATGCTTGTTTATAAGCTCCCGCAAAAGTTCGGATACGTCCATTTCGCAACTTTTGGCAATTGCTTTTATCTTGGCTTTTTCCTCTTTATTGCAGCGCAACTTTATGATGTATTTGCGCCCGCTTTCTGTGGATGCGGATTTCTTTTTAGGTTGCGTAGCGACCGGGGTGGGTCGAGGGATGGGGGCTTTGCCCCCGTCCCCGCAAGCCGGCTTTAGGGCACTTTGTGGCCCTAAAGCTGAGCTTGCCCTGATAAATCCCAGCCCAGTTGGTTTTAATTCGGCACTCCCTACTTCCCATTTCTTAGAATGGGCAGACTCTACTTCTGAAACCATTATAGCCCTCCTTCCTTGGAATTGCCGTTGGGAAAGAATTTGCTATATAATTCCGCGACTGACTTAACGCCCCTTAGCTTTTCTGCGTCCAGGCCGTTCTTTACAATTTCCCACGCAATCTGCATGGCCCTCGGATGGTCTTTGGGAAGGTAACCGATTCCGCTTCCCCTGATTACTTTTGTAATATTGCTTACCAGTCTTTGCCTTGACGCTAATCCTTCCTTGCCCGTAAAGCCGCTCATCAAAACGGAAACTTTTTCTAAGAGTAGGTCTTTCGAAGCGTTTTTCGGATTTTCAGTTAATTCGGGGTTCGCGCTAAGCCCCGTATCTTCTCTTTTGGGCGAATCTTCATGCTTTTCGGGTAATTTGCCTGAACCCGTATCTGCTAATTCCAAAGCATCTTCTTTTGCCGTATTGGATTCATTAATCGGGCTGCCACTTACCTCTTGGCTCGCAGTAGTATTATATACTTTCGCTTTCTCATCTGCATTTTCTGAAGCGGCGGAGTGGCTTTCCGTAGAACTTTCGCTACCAGTATCCGATACTTCTAATAATAATTGTTTCGGACTGTCACTTGGTAGTCCTTGCAATTTAGATTCCGTAAAAGCCAAAGAACCGCCATTTGCAGGAGAGTTTTTATTTTCCGTTGGTACATCGCTTGCGTCTGCATCCGTTAACTCCAAAGCATCTTTTTCAGAGGTTTGGGATTTATTATCCAGATGGGATTTCAAGTAATTCATTAACTTTTCAATATTGTTCCATTCCGGCTCCCCCTCCGCATACCTTTCCACGAATAAACTGAGGTATTCACGCATAGACTCAAACGACGCCTCTATTTTTTCTGCGTCAATCTGACCGTGGCCCACAATATCTATTCTTACCCCTAAGGACTTCCGGCTATACCCATTTGCTTCTTCCTGAAGAATATCAGGATTGGTTTCATTGTTTAGAAGCTCCTCAATATCATTTTCTTGCATCGCTTTCTCAGAGGGTAATACCGATACCGCAGTACCCCCGTATCCAAACCGGTTTGGATAGTCAACTTTTGTGCTTTTTGCTTGCGGGGCAATGCTTCCGCTTTTGGCTGGCCTTACTGAAAGCTTTTTTGTGGGAAATATGCTATTAACATACTCTTCGGCGTTACTTCGGCTCACTGCCGGGCCGGACAGAAATTTTTTAATTAATGCCTCAAAATCTTTCCGCTCAGATATTCTTAAAAACTTTACGACTACCGATACACCGCAGTTCCGTAATTTTTCGCGCGTATCATGGTTCTTAATTTTACTGATTATTTTAAAGGCGTTTTTATTGTTTAACAGCGTCTGGTCCGAAAAGCAATCATCCTTCAACCCCGTCTTCTTCAGGAAATCATTGTAACTTAGTTCCGCAAATTTCGGATTGTTCGCAAAAAGCACCTGAAGCGCACACGAAATCACATTCGAAAACCCATTGTAATACCCCCTTAACCTTTCTAAAAATATGGTTTCCCCATGAACCGTATAGTTTTTGTTTAACGCATTAAAAATTTCAGAATTAGTTCTGGGGACTTGCCGGAAAGATTTACTATCCGATAAATCCCAATCTGTACTTACAAACTCATCTTGCGTTATTTCTTTATTACCTCCTTTCCCGTCTTTTATTACCGCGCAGGGGGCCTGAGCGATTGCGTTAATGTTTGTAGATTCTAAAAGCTCTTTTTCAGCCTTAGAATTTACATTGTTTGCGATAGAAGCAACTGTGGCTTCCACCCCTCTCATATGATATGTACTTTTTTCCATAATAAGAGGAGTATAGGAAAACCTCGCGTGTTTTTTTGATTTTTTTCAAAATTTTTAAAAAATTTTACCTCGTGGGGGTACTATAGTGGCACTTTTTTAGCAAAATGCGGAAAATCGCCTTCGCTTTTTTCACTTACTGCGGCTTTGTTCATAAATTGAATTGAATGGAACTGCGCGATTTGTAATAATTTTGGAAGATTTGTATTATATAAAAATGGATTTGAACTCAAAGATTACAAACAAGGCCGCGCTCATATGGGCAATAGCCGATAAGATTACCGGTGTATATAAGCCCCACGAGTACGGTAAGGTTATTTTGCCGCTTACAGTCATAAAGCGTTTTGATTCTATATTGGAGGAAACAAAATCCGATGTTTTGGCAGCCTTTGAAAAATGCCGCAACATGGATAACGATATAATGCGGAATGAAATTTTAACAAAAGCTTCCGGGCATCCTTTTTATAATACGAGCAAATATACCCTGCGCACGCTTCTTGACGACCCCGACCACATAGACGACAACTTTGCCTCTTACATTAACTCCTTTTCGCCAAACGTATGCGAAATCATTGAAAAATTTGAGTTTGCAAAAGACGAGCTACCTAAAATGCGCGAATACGGACTCTTATTTACCGTATTGCAGGAATTTGGCACCGAAAAGGCCGACATGCATCCTTCGCGGGTGAGCGATATAGAAATGGGCTACATTTTTGAGGAATTAATCCGCAAATTTTCCGAAAGCTACAATGAGGAGGCCGGGCAACACTATACTCCGCGCGAGGTCATAGAGCTCATGGTACACATACTGTTAAATTTTGACAACGCCATGCTTTCCAGTAAGGAAGCCCGCACAATATACGACCCCGCCTGCGGAACGGGCGGCATGCTGAGCATAGCAAGCGAATACATAAAAAAGCACAATAGCTCAGCGGCTTTTTTGTGCTTTGGGCAGGAAATCAACCCCGAAACCTACGCCATAGCTAAGGCCGATATGCTCATAAAAGGAGAGAACGACAGCCTAATACGCAGCGGCAACACTCTTTCTGACGACCAATTCCCCAACCAGACATTCAATTACATAATATCCAATCCGCCATTTGGCAGGGAATGGAAGAAGGAAAAGGCGAGCGTTGAAAAAGAGGCAAAACTTCCCAGAGAAAATGGCGGGCGCTTCTTTATGGGGCTTCCTGCGATAGGCGATAGCCAGATGCTTTTTCTTTCAAACGCCGTCGCCAAGATGAAGCCTGTTGAGGAAGGCGGCAGCCGCGTGGCGATAGTCCACAACGGCTCTCCGCTCTTTACCGGCGACGCCGGCAGCGGCCCAAGCGATATCAGGAAATACCTATTGGAAAACGACTTGCTTGAAGCCATCATCGCCCTTCCAAACGACATATTTTACAATACGGGAATTGCCACATATATTTGGGTGTTAAGCAATAACAAAGAAAAGCGCCGCATGGGCAAAGTTCAGCTTATAAACGCAAATGGCCTGTATGAAAAGCGCAGAAAGAGCCTTGGCAACAAGCGGAACGACATACCCCCAACCGCCATAGATGAAATAGCAAAGATTTACGGCGACTTCCGCGAGAACAAGCTAAGCAAGATTTTTAAGAATGAAGACTTTGGTTACCGCAAAGTTGTGGTTGAACGCCCCTTGCGGGACGAAAGCGGAAAGCCCATACTAAAAAAGGGGAAAGTTCAGGCGGATCCCAAATTGCGCGATACCGAAAACATACCGCTTTCCGAAGACGTTGCCGAATACATGAAGCGCGAAGTCTTGCCCTACGCCCCCGATGCTTGGATAGACGAAAGCAAGACAAAAATCGGCTACGAAATTCCATTTACGCGCTACTTTTACGAATATACCCCGCCAGTGCCCTCCGAGGAGATTAAGCGGGAAATTTTGCAAATTGAGTCCGAACTGAAAGGCTCAATCGAAAGGATTTTTGAATAATATGAAACCCAGCGGTATAGAGTGGATAGGCGATATTCCCGACGATTGGGAAGTAACTAAGATCGGTCAATTATATTTAGAGCGAAATGAAAAGGTAAGCGATAGGGAATACGAAGCGTTATCCGTGACAAAACATGGCATATTGAAGCAACTTGAATCGGCAGCTAAGACTGACAATGGAGATAATAGAAAACTTGTTAAAAGTGGAGACTTTGTAATAAATAGCCGATCTGATAGACGAGGTTCTTGTGGCATTTCGAAATTTGATGGTTCCGTTTCGTTGATAAACATAATATTAATGCCAACCCAAAAAATAGCCAATGGCTATTATAATTATCTTTTTAGAACAGAAAATTTTGCAGATGAATTTTATAAGTATGGGAATGGAATCGTTGACGACTTATGGTCAACAAAATGGACAAGTATGAAAAAAATACTTGTTCCTTTCCCATCATTACGAACCCAACAAAGAATAGCTGATTATTTGGATGAGAAATGCGGGGAGATAGACGCGACGATAGCCAAGCAGAAGGAGAGCATAGAAAAACTCAAAGCCTATAAGCAGTCATTGATATCCGAAACCGTCACCAAAGGCCTTGATAAGTCCGCCCCCCTCAAACCCAGCGGCATAGAGTGGATAGGCGATATTCCAAGCCACTGGGAAATAAAGAAACTAAAATTCTTAGTTTCTCTTATAGATAATAAAACAAAAGATGGACATTCCATTTCATTGGAAAATATTGAGAGTGGAACAGGTAAACTTATTGAGACCGAGAATACTTATGATGGTGAGGGCATATCATTTAAAGAAAATGATTTACTATTTGGGAAATTAAGACCTTATCTTGCAAAAGTCTATTTAAGCGCATTAAAAGGGCGGGCTCTCGGAGATTTTTATGTTATGAGAGCAAATAAAGGTACCAATCCGAACTTTTTAAAGTTTGTGCTCTTGTCAGATTGGTTTATCAAAATTGTTGATAGTTCGACATACGGAACTAAAATGCCTAGAGCTTCATGGGACTTTACAGGTGGAATGAGAATACCATTGCCACCTATTTCTGAGCAAGATTGTATCTCATCATACTTAGAGACAAAATGTTCTGAAGTTGATACTTTTATTATCGAAAAGCAGAATATAATACAAAAACTTGACGCATACAAAAAATCCCTTATCTTCGAATGCGTAACTGGAAAATGTTCAATCTTAGGAGAGATTTGTAATGGAAGAAAATCAAAATAATTTGATTAGATTTAGATATGAGACAGATGAAATAAACAAGATGGATCTGTCTGTATTTGTAAAATCCCTTAATGGAATTTATGAGAGTTATGAAACCTTCATGTCACAGCCAAAATACAAAGTACTTCCACCACATTCATTAAAAATCGTAGAAATAAGGCATAAGTGTATTGAAATAGATCTACTCTCCGTTGCTTGTAATGTTGCTCCTGTACTCACTACAGAAAATATACACACAGGTATTGAATTTTTAAAGAGACTTTATGAGTTAACTAAGTTTTTTTCTTCTGTTTTTAAGGATATAAACAATGAAAGAAATGTGATACCTCCAACACTGCAAGAATCGCAACAATTTTGTGACATAATAGCACCTGTTGCGAATGGTCAAGCTAAACAGTTTAATGGGGTCACCATAAATGGAGATGTTAACAATAATATTAACGTATATGTTAATAACACAGATGCACCTAAGTTGATTGCAAATATAGAAAAATATACAAAGTCAATAGAGGAAGAATATACTCTACAACGAGATAGAGTATTACTAACAATCTATCAGGCAAGAAATTCTTCTGAAAATTCAGGAGATAAATCTATTGTAAATGAGATAAGTAAACAGGCCGTAAAAACAACATTTGAATCCTCCTCTATAAAAAATCAAATGTTACATCCTCTTTCGGGAAATCCCTTTGACCAAAAATATCTTGTCGATATTCTCGTTAGTTATAAAAATAATAAACCTACAGAATATAGAATATTAAAATTAAGGGAAGTAATTCCTCTAAAGAATGTAGATTCTACCAAGCAAATAGAGTTTGATTTTGATGATAACCAATTATCATGACTTACTTTAACCACAGGGAAATCAAGTTGGAGGAGGCCATTGAGGCGTATTTGTGCTCGCCCGAGGGCGGATTCATTAAGGGAAGCGACAAAAATTTTGACGCCCGCTTGGCATTGGACACCCAAACTTTGCTTTCATTTGTAAAATCTACCCAGCCCAAGGCTTGGGAGCGCTATCAGGTAATTTATGGTTCCGACTGCGAGCGCAGATTCATAAAGCGCTTTTGCGAAGAGGTTGAAGCCGACGGCCTAATTCAGGTTTTGCGCCACGGCATAAAAGATAGGGGCGTAAATTTTATGGTAGCGTATTTTGCGCCTGAAACCTCCATAAATCCGGACCTTGCGGTGCGCTATAAGAGCAACATTTTGCACTGCGTGCGACAATTCCATTATTCGCCCAGCGATACGCAAAATACGATAGATATAGTTTTACTCCTAAACGGAATTCCCATTGCCGCTCTTGAGCTGAAAGACGAATTTTCAGGCCAAAACGTCGATGACGCCATATACCAGTACAAAAAAGACCGAGACCCGCGCGACCCCATTTTTGCCTTCAATCAGCGCCTACTCGTATATTTTGCGCTCGATTTAGCGCAGGTATTTATGACAACCCAACTTGCCGGCGCCGCAACCTACTTTCTGCCCTTTAACCAAGGCTCAAACGGCGCGGGTGAAGTCGGCGGCAAGGGAAACCCTCCAAATCCCGACAACTTTATGACTGCCTATCTCTGGGAAAATGTACTCCGCAAAGATAGGCTAATGGAAATTCTCCAAAAATACATCCACCTTGACATAAAAAAAGACGGCAGAAAATCCATAATATTCCCGCGCTATCACCAGCTTGACGTGGTCACTAAACTTTTGGCCGACGTAAAGGCAAATGGAACCGGCAAAAACTACCTCATTCAGCACAGTGCAGGCAGCGGGAAGTCTAATTCCATAGCCTGGCTTGCGCACCGCCTCTCGGGGCTTCACGACGCAAACGACAAAAAAATATTCAACTCTGTAATTGTCGTTACGGACCGCAAGGTATTGGACTCGCAGTTGCAGGATACTGTTTATCAGTTTGACCACGTCCGCGGGGTCGTTAAAAAAGTCGAAAAAAATTCCAAGGAGCTGTTGCAAGCTATAAATGATAGAATCCCGATAATTATAACAACCCTTCAAAAGTTCCCCGTGATATTCGAGCAAATTAAGGCGGGCGGGCGGCGATTTGCAATAATCTGCGACGAAGCCCATTCCTCCCAAACGGGCGAGGCCGCAAAAAAGCTCAAATTCGCCCTCGCCGATATGGAAAAGGAGCTTGAAGAAGCGGCAAAAATTGCAAATCAAGACGAGAACGCAAAGCCGGATTATCAGGATAAAATAGTTCAAGAGTTGGCCTCGCATGGAACCCATAAAAATATGTCGTTTTTTGCCTTCACCGCCACTCCAAAGGGCAAAACTTTGCAAATGTTTGGCACTAAAATGCCCGACGGTACCTACCGCGCGTTCCACATTTACTCTATGCGCCAGGCCATAGAGGAAGGCTTTATATTGGACGTATTAAAAAACTATACGACATACAAAACCTACTATAAAATTGCCAAAAGCGAAGAAAACGACCCCGAATTCAACAAGCGCAAGGCATCGCGTGCAGTCCGCCAATTTGAGTCGCTACACCCGCACAATATATCGCAAAAGACAGCGATTATGTTGGAGCATGTCCGCGATATAACCTCGAAAAAAATAGGTGGGCATGCAAAGGCAATGGTAGTCACCGCCTCGCGCCTGCATGCGATACGCTATTTCAAAGAGTTCAAAAATTTTATAAGGGACAATGGCTATAAGAATTTAGACGTGCTTGTTGCATTTTCCGGAGAGCTTGTCGACGGCGAAGTCTCTTACACTGAGGAAAAGTGCAACAAGACAAAAAGCGGCGAAAGCATAAAAGAAAACCAATTAAAAGAGTATTTTAAGAGCGACGACTTCAATATTCTAATTGTCGCAGAAAAATACCAGACGGGCTTCGATGAACCCCTGCTACATACAATGTTTGTCGATAAACGCCTAACGGGCGTCAAGGCCGTGCAAACGCTCTCGCGCCTAAACCGAATATGCAAAGGCAAAACCGATACCTTTGTGTTGGACTTTGTAAATAGCCCCGAAGACATAAAAGAGGCCTTTCAGCCCTTTTATCAAGCTACCGTTTTGCAAGAAGAAACTGACCCCAACCGCATATATGACCTAAAAAAGTATCTCGATAAATCGGCGGTATATACGCAAGAGCAGATAGACAATGTCGCGGATATCTACTTTAAAAGCGGAGAACAGGACAAAAATGCCATCGGCAAAATGCGGTCAATTCTCGATAGTTCCGTCAAAATCTATTCGGATTTAAAGAGAGAAGATCAGGACAAATTTTTGTCGGCATTGGAGTCCTTCGTAAGTTTCTACGGTTTCATAACTCAAATATGCAGGATGTACGACAAGGACTTGCTAAAATTTGCCATATTCGCAAAGTTTCTCCTGAAAATAATCCCGCGAGACAAAAGCGAAAAAGTCCATTTGGACGACATGATACTTTTAGAGTACTACAAAAACGAAAAGAAATATGACGGAAGCATAGCACTCGATGAGGCCGACGGGAAAGTCGCGCCAATGACAGGTAAGGGGAAAAAATCCGAACCCAAACGAGACAAGCTGTCCGTGATTGTCGACGACATAAACAAGCAATTCGGAACCAATTTCACCGAAATGGATAAGGTCTTAAAACAGATAGAAAACGACCTTATAAATGATCCGGAACTTCAAAAATTTGCAAAGAGCGACAGAGAGACTATCCGCATCGTTTACGATAAATTATTCCCGTCGATACTCGCAAATCGCTACGCCACAAATGAGGACTTCTTCTCGAAAATGTGCAGCGACAAGAAGTTTATGAGCGATGTAATGGCAAGACTATTCCCCATAGTCTTGCAAAGGTTGGTCAAATAATTGCCTATTGCTGTTGTGGGTTTGCAAAGTTATATCGGCAAAAATATCGGCATATTTTTTGGGTTTTATACTTTACTTATGTAAATTACTTGCGATAATACAATAAGTTAAACTTTATGACAATCGGCAAAAACATCGGCAAAGTTATTCCAATGAAGGTTTCAAATATGGAACCCATGATGCCGCGCGTCACACCTGAACTTATCTCGCTTTCAGGCGCTATTAGAGAGAGAATCGGCGGATTAAAGGAAAAACTTCATCCGATTACGGCAAAAGCTGTCTCGGCAGTCGTCGCCGACATGAACAGCTACTATTCAAATTTAATCGAAGGACATCATACATACCCGAAAGACATAGAACGCGCCTTGCAAAACGATTTTTCCTCGAACCCGCAAGAGCGAAACAAGCAACTTTTAGGTCTTGCCCATGTAAAGACCGAAAACGCCATATTAAGCAGCGCAACAAAAGAAAATATATTTACTCCCGGAACATTGCTCAAAATTCATGAGACTTTTTATGCAAATTTGCCGGAATCGATGCGACTCTCAAAATCGCAAAGCGGCAAAGAATATCAAATCATTCCCGGAAAATTCCGAAATTTTGAAGTTGCCGTGGGTGCTCATCAACCCCCAGCCTCAAAAAGTTTAGAGAAGTTCATCGCAAGGTTCTGCGAGGCTTATAAAAATATCCCAATAGGCGAAATTCTGATTGCCGCCGCGGCATCTCATCATAGGTTGGCGTGGATTCATCCTTTTGGAGACGGTAACGGTAGGGTTGTGCGCATATTTACAAGCTCTCTACTCAAGGCTTACGGACTAAACGGAGGCGGAATATGGTCTATTTCTCGCGGGCTTGCAAGAAACCGCAGTCAGTATTACGCAAAGCTTGCAATCGCCGATCAGGATAGACAAGGCGATCTTGACGGACGAGGCACTCTTAGCGAGCGAAGCCTGATTGAATTTTGCGAATTTTTCCTTTCCACAATGCTTGATCAGATGGACTTCATGCTTGGCATCCTGAAATTGGATTCCGTAATAAGCCGATATGCCCGCTTAATGCATGAGGTATTCCCAAAGAAATCGGAACTTTGCCTTCGCATTATAAAAGAGCTTTGGACTTTTGGAGAAACGCCCCGCGGGAAGATATGCGAAATAACTGGTATGTCCGAAAGGGCTTCGCGCGCAATTTTATCCGAACTTGAATCCAAGGGTTTTGTAAAAAGCGATTCTCTTAAAACGCCCGTTCATATAAATATTTCCGCTGATATATCCGAACAAATCTTCCCCAATATTTTCATAGGTTAAAATTTGGATTTTAGTCTTATGCTTGCAGATGCATTGACTAATTTTTTATGAATGGATTTTCTGAAAGACTCTCCAAAAATAGATTATAACTAAATACTAAGCAAATAGCGACAGCATTTTTAAATTACTGATATAAAAATATTAGGGCTTATTGTTTCCCTTGTAATAGTACGATTGCACTATCCCTTTAAGAATAATATCCCTGTTATCGACATCGCTTGTAAGGTTTTCTCATTCCCGCTAAGATATTGATAACTTCAGAACGTAAAACAGCTACGCTCATGTTACTAAATCTCTCTCATGACAAGCTATTTTCTGAGCAGTAAACAAAATTTATTGCTAAATTATAAAATAAAACAACCACTTTTACGAAGATAAGTGGTTGTGAGCCTATTAAATAACGACTCAGATTAAGAATTTATTTAACGTATCTTTCTTTAATAGATTCGGGGATTATATATTCAAATATTTTCCAGTCAGCAGGTGAAAATTCATCATAAATAGTATCTGGACAATTATTCACAAACTGTGGTTGCGCTAATAACAAGGTCTTCCAATTCAAAACAGAAAATTCCTCCCATTTGTCACACTTATCCGCAAATTGAGGTTGTTTACGTAGGAGATCTCTCCAATCCTAAGTATAAAATTCTTCCCACTTGCCACATTCTGATTCAATCTCTGGATTCTTTATCAATAGAGCTATCCAACCTTTCGCATACTCTTTTGCTTTTTCTAGAAACTGAGGTTGCTCGCACAATATATCTTCCCAATCATCGGTAGAAAATGCTTCCCATCCATTAAAATTTTCAATCGAATCCTTTTGAGTTGGATTCAAGAATGTTTCTTTGAATTCTTTGTATTTCATAATTATACTATCAGTAGTTATTCCCTATATTTATATTAAAACTCGCAATTGCGAATGACATCAAATACTGGGTTTGTTTCCCGCAGAAGTAAGGATATGCCAAGAGGTATTTTGAGATTTACCCCTCAAAACCATAAATGCACCTGTTGTCAGATTTAGTCGAGATTAGGCGCTTAATAATGCGACTCTCAATTTTGCGATTTCAAAGGCGATTTTTGCGCAGCCTAAGGCGTGAGATTTGCTGAAGGCTGTACTTATAAATCTCTCCAAATATTTTAGGATTTCTTCCGCAGCTTCTCTTTCTAATCGCAAATTATCAATTATTGCGCCTAAAATTTCTTCATTAAGAGCCAAATCGCATTCTTTCTTTTTCAAAGCGTTTCGCCACTTGCCTAAGGTTAAACAATCGCAAGCAGTTAATTTGTGTGCCGCTTCAATCCATTGTTCTTGGAAAACAAGAACGCCGTATGTTTCCTTTGTAATCTCGCTAATGATGGGGTGTATTTCCCTTACGCCATCTGGATTTATTTTATTTGCAATAAGTTCATCGAGCAAATCGCAACACTCCGGCCGATTGTAAGCAATTATAGCGGCCAGTTCTAACAATGAATTTGGCTTTAATTTTTTGGCGTATTCTTTAGCCGACTTATATTGAAAATATGGTATTCCAAAGAAGTTTTTATCGGGATTTTCAAAAAATTTGAATACATCAGAATCGCTTGGCTCCTTGTTAGCATCTATCATTTCTGATAACTCGCGCGCGATATTCTCAAACTCGTTGGCTGACGCTCCAATAATCATTGCGCCATTCTCTTCGACTTGAGAACGAAAATCTTTTACTCTGAAATCTGGAAGTGGCGAATTTCCGATAGCTATTATTCCTCCGCCATTGTGGAAGACATTAGTGTATTTTTCATGTAAGTAACCCTCAACAATATAAGGCTCTTCAGATATATGAAAAGTTGGAATATTTAAATTTTGCGCTGCTGAAAACTTATCGAAAACTAATTCGTATTTTATTGGATCAAACTCAGTAATTCCCAAAATGTATGCGATAATACTACCGGTGGCACTCCCTCTTAAGCAACGCGCGGATAGCCCATCTTTGCGCATAGTTTCAAGCAAATCCCAAACAATTAAAAATATATTATCAAATCCTGTCTTAGTCAAAAAGTCTATTTCTTCATTGATGCGATCTGAAATTTCCGCTTCAGTATTTGGGTGAAATTTCTGCAGATTTCGTTGTACAGAATCTATTAGTAAATCTTTATTTGAGTTATAACCTTTTGGGAGTTTAAATTGCGGATAATTTCGTGTTAGAGCTAAAAATTCTTCATCAGCATCAAATAAAGAGGCGTCTATTTTAGATTTTAATTCCGCCGCGCGAACAAATCCACGTCTTTCCAAATCGTCCATTATCGAAGCAGCTTCACTAAAGCCGATTTTTAAGTTTTTTTGCAGAAAGCTTATCCCTGCTTTCCTCTTAAGCTTTATCAGCTTAATAGCCTTAATATAGTTATTGTATCGCGATGATTTTTGTATTTCTCTCATTCCATTACCTCCAATATACCTAAGTTTAAAGGTTCTTCCTTAAAGTAGCACCACGCCAAAAAAATCTCTCCTTGAGTTGTCTTTATGCGGATTGGATAGCGGCGGAAAAATTTTCTATTTGCAAAAATTCCGTCAAAGAAATCCAATTGCCTCATATTATTCAACTTGTATACGAAGCCTTTCCCGCGGGTTAGTTCACTTGGGACATTTTTTAAAATGGTTTTCCCGTCGCTTTTTCCGATGTTGTACTTTTCGCAAGTTTGGCATCTGCCAATTTCTTTTATCTTCAATTTTTTGGTGATGTAATCGTTCTCGTATCCCATTAGAAGTTTAGAGTAGATAAAAACATATTTGGCATAGAAGCGCTGCGTAAATTCCAAATAGGATTCCGGTAAATCAAAGTCCAGTGCTCCGTAAAATAGGTTCTGCAAACTTGCGTCTTTGCATATCCCAAAGCTAGAAGATTTGTTAATGCATGTAAAAATTTCCGCATCTTTCAGGATTCCATCACCGCAAAAAGACTTTTCGATTTTTACGTTAGTTTGTAAAAGGCCTAAACTGTACGGAGATTCCAAGTTATTGAAACCAGAATCTGATATTCTCCAAATTCCGCCATACACATGTTCGTTTACAGATTTCTTTATGTTAGGCTTGCCAGATTCATCGACAAAAAATTCATAGTCATCGAGCCTTGCCGAAGCAATTTTTTCGAGACTTGGGCATATCTTTTCAAACTCCTCTCCATTTAAATCCGCGCCGTATGCAAAATAATATTTCATAAAATTTTTATTTTTTGCATAATACCACGTAATTTGCTTTTTATAATGACGAGAATTGGGGACAATTCTTGCACTTTAAAATATTTTATTCTCCGCATATAATATGGGCATATGAAATTGATTATACACAGGGGAGATAAAGAAATTGGCGGCAGTTGCATTGAGATTAGAAGCAATTCGGGCGCGAGTATATTTATAGACGCCGGACTGGAACTTTATGGGGAGAAGGCAGAGCTTCCCAAGGAAATAGAAAATACCGATGCCGTATTCCTATCGCATGCGCATCCTGATCACTTCGGATTGCTTGGCGGAGTTCCCCCAAATATTCCAATGTATTGCGGCGAAATTACGGAAAGTATTTTGCAAATAATGATAGCCTTTAATGGAGACAAATTTGATAAAATCGATCGCAAATTTCTGCATTTTAAAAGCGGCGAAGAAGTAAAAATTAAAGACATTTCAATAACGCCGTTTTTGATCGACCATAGCGTGCCAGATTCCTACGCATTCCTTGTAAAGGCGGACGGGAAGACGGTTTTCTATTCTGGCGATTTTCGCACAGGCGGACGTAAGCGTCATTGTATTACGCGCATATTGAATGCAGTGAAAAAGCCAAATATTCTAATTGCCGATTGCACTTGCATAGAGCCTCGGGAAGGCAGCATAAAAACCGAAGAAGAACTTGAAGAAAAGATTGCGGAAACTATTTCAGCAAATTCAAATCTACCGATTTTTGCGCTATCTTCTGCCATAAATGCGGATAGAGTTGTAACCTTTTACAAAGCGGCAAGGCGCAACAAGAGAATTTTTGTCTGCGATATTTACACAGCTTTAATACTTTGGGCTATGGGCAGATCCGGAGCAAAAGTTCCGCAAATAACCTGGGAATACGTAAAGGTCTTATCGCGAGATGATATTGCCAAAAACCAAAGAGTTTTACTTGAACTTTTTTTTAAGAAACTTGGCTTTCAGGATTTCAGGGATATTGTTTACCGTAAAAACGCTTCTATAACTGCTGAAGAAATCTCAAAAAATCCGCATAAATATCTTCTAAAACTAAATCGCGTTCGGGATCTGCAAAGTGCATGCAAGATGGAGAAATTACTTCTCATATACTCCATGTGGAGCGGGTACTTGAGTTCAGAGTTTGACAAGCAAGGGAACTATAAAGATTTGATGGATGACCCCAATGTAATTTTTAAAATCCTCCACACAGGTGGACACTCCGCCAGCAAAGATATAAAAAGATTCATAGGCGGCTTAGCGCCAGAATTCCTATTGCCCTTCCATACAAACTCGCAAGATTATATTATAGCGCACAAAGATGAACTCTTCGGAGATATTTGTTGTACTCAAAAGCTGATAACAGGAATATATGGGAGCGAATTAAAAGTCCCTTAAATAAAAAATATCCTATCTTTGGTGATATAGCAAGATTGAGTAGATATAATTAAGGGTTATCTAATATTTTAATATCAGTACTAAGTTCATATTTTTTTATCTCAAAAATTTTGATATTTACCTTAAGTTTCTTTGCAAGTTCAATAACTTTCGGATGCTCGTTATCACGGAACTCTTTTGCAGCTTTGCACGTTTCAGGAATAAGCACAGTGGGAATAGGCTCTTCATTTCCAAACGCCATTTCTTTCTTTTCAGTATATTCACTTTTGAATCTATCAGAATCCAATTGTTTTGAATATGTATAAGCTTCAAGTACACAACGCAAAAGAGTATCTTTTGCATCTTCTGCCTTTATCTCTATCAATCTCAACTTATCTCCATCAATTGAGACAAGGTCTATTTTTCCTACACCAGTGTCTTTCTGGCTTTTTTTAAGCGGTATTTGGTAGTCAAAAAATTTTCCTATGCCTTCTATTTTTTTATTTAACAAAGACTTCGCTAAAATCTCTTCACCTCTATTTGTAAAAGCCTTTATTTCTCCAGAGTGATTTTGGAAATACGAATCCCTTGTAATTTTACTAATATTGAAATTATCTATGCGTTTTGATAATTCTTCTGAAATTATTTCCGTATAATATTCGCCTTCTTTACATCTCCCGCACCAGTTGACACATCTGGCTTTATATAAAGTGTCAAGGGTTTTGAATGCTTCATTAAGAGCGTCGATTGTATCTTTCCTTGAATATTTACTCATATAATTACCTTTCTAGTAGTTTTCTAATAGATCTAAAATCCATGTCGGGGCGTCCTATGGCGCGGGCGATAAAGTCTAATAGTTTGTCGCCTTTAAGTTTATTTTTTCTTCCTTCGGATTCGGCTTCGAGCGCAAGTTTTTTTAATGCGGCAAGGCGCGTGCGGCTCTCTGTAAATGCCAATCCCTGCTTTTGTACGCCCTTTGCTTTGTGCAGGCGCGAAATTTTACCGTGGTTAAAGTCTCGTTTGGCATCGTATGAAATATATCCTGGTATAAAGATCTGCGTGCCAAGCGGAGTAATATTTACTGAAGGTTTCATTATGTAGGGCTTATCGCCATCCATTGCCCACAAGTAATACTTCCAACAAAAAAGTTCAAATATTGCTTCAAATTCGGATTGTTGCGTATTGAAAGAAACTCCGCCATCAAGCGTCCACGCACGCTCGTTTAATAGACGCCGACGCAATTTGCCTTCTACGCATGTTTCTTTTGGATAGAGCGATTTTATCAAAGTCCAGTCGCGCTTAAACTCTTCTGATGATAGAATCTTCTTTTCAAACTCGTCATATTTTGCGCGGCCAACATCGGTAAGGAAGTCCTCATACGCTCCTTTAAAGACAATTTCTTGGGCCTCCTTTACGGATTCCAAATTCTTAAATTCAAAGCTATTGAATCCGCAAGCTCCGTTTGAAGATGTATCTGCGGTGAGTTCTACAATAGCCCGTATTTTAGAAGAAAATATATCGGATTTACTTTCCAACGCCTCTTTTAAAATTTCTGCATAGGTTTCGGGGAAAGGAACAAAAGCCACTCTCGCCTGCCAAAAATTTAGGCAAAAATATGCGTACGCATTTGCCAAGTTCCAGACATATTCATTTCTGCGTTCGTCTAATATTTGCGGTAGTTCGGAAAACAAAAATTTAATGAGCGGAAAATCTCTTTCATCAGAAAACGGCAAAGAGTTCAGTTCATTTAACGCTCTTTCTTCATCAAAAGCAGGCAGATGAAAAATCTTTAGCCATTTAGTCTTGAAAACATCTGAACGTTTACGCGCCATAATACAAAATAAATATAAAGATATTTACATTTAAAATAAAGGCTTAAATTTGGGGACAATTCGCAACATTAACTTTACGCGAATATCTGTTATTATCGCTATTTATGGAAAAACTTAGCGAAAGACAATTAGAGCGTTTAAGATTTGCGGAAATAGAAGTTATCAAGAGGGCAATTCAGCGCATAGAGCAGTCCGGATATGATACCGGCAAAATAAAATCAAAGCGCGATAGGTTGGAAGACATATATGCCCATATCTGTGCTGATACAGTAAAAGAAATTTTAGAATTTGCACCGTCTCTGCAAAAAGTCAACCGAGTCTATCTTGAGAAAAACATAAAAAATAGGTTAAGGTCTTTTGATTATAGATTAGGAATGCAATTTTTTGATCACTCAAAAAGATCAATATTTAAATCTGTTGCGCCAATTAGATTTATCGAAAATACCAAGCACGCGATATGTGTACAAATATTGACCCGCTCTTTAAACTGCTTATTTGATATTGGGTTAACGCAGGAAGACATAAGGTATGTAAATTGCCGAGATGTTGATTATGTTTTTATAACACATGATCACTTAGACCATTGCTCGGGTTTGGAATTTTTCCCGCAAGATACGAAAACAATATTTGTTGCAAACAAACCTAATCGAGACGCTATATTCAAACAAATTCCTGTTGCAAAAAAATTAAAGTGGCAAACATTTAAAACAGGGGAAGACTTTAAAATTCAAGATATGGTGGTATCAACTATACCTCTGAAACACGACTGCATAGAAAACGTTGCCTACAAACTAAATGACGGGATTTTGCAATCTGCCTATATGGTGGATTTTGGAGAATGGTCGGAAAGTGAAATCGAATTTTGCAACGAAGCCGATAGAATTATAATAGAGTCATACTACGATGAGACCAAACCTATAAAAAAATCTCCATTGGAATTGCGAAGAAGAAGCTCCCACGGACATCTTTCCATTCAGGCTGCAAATGAGTTTATCAAAAAGTTAACTCCTAAAACGGACCGGGAAATTTATTTCTGCCATTGTTAAATCCAAATTTAGATATAAAAAATGAAAAATTCTGTACATCTTCATGTTCATACGGATCATAGCTTCTTGGAGAACTGTATAAAAATTTCCAACATAATAACGCGCTAAAAAGCTTGAAATGCTAGCTGTAGCAATGACAGACCACGGCAATCTTTGCGGGCTATGAAATTTTACAATGAGTCAAAGAGAAATGATCTTTTAAAATTTACGCACATAAAAATAATAGATACTCCATATTAAAATATAAACACGAAAGGTATGGAGAAAATAGTATCGTAAACATTATAATATTTCACAAATTTAATGCAAAATAAGCATTCAAAGGCATTACACGCGTAAACGGCATATAAGTCGACAACTATAAAAACATAAATAAAATATTTAAAGAGGAAAACTATAATGCACTATACAGCAAGTAGGTGGCAGATTTCCAAGGTCATTATAGGCGCGAATATATATAAGCTCGTCCCAACAATGATTGGCGATAGAAATCTTACGATACAATTTATTATATGCTACAAAAGCGTTAGACGAAAAATTGCGAATTTGGAGATGTCCGTTGGGGCGTCTATGTTAGTAAAAATTTTGGGACAAAAATACGCCTTTTTTAGAAAATTCAAAAATTTTCAATTTTAAGAGGTTATACGAGGCTTTTTCTCCGTTTAAAATTTTGTATAACAAGCCCATTTTCAGTAAGTTCTGAATCTGGGCTTATTTATGAGACAACACCCCTGTTTGCAACTAATTGATTATTAGGGGTCAACAAAAGCCCGGGCACACCAGACGTGCAACTAAACTGCAACCGCAACTCCGCACCACAACTTGGCGACGATATTTTGAGGTAGAAATATAAGATTATTTTTTAGGGAAATCGTTTTTATTGTAAACTTTCAATACTTCATCTCCAAGGTGGTTTATAATCTTTACTGCTATTCGACCCTTGCTTGGATAATCAAATAGACGAGAAATATTTCTGTAAGGAGATGACCAAACAGCTTTATTAATTTCGGCCTTTAAAGTTTTCTTCTGTGCATCACATGGATCTTTACACATCCTGATTATTGGCGTAAACCATTCGCTGATCGTTTTCGCGAGTTCCTATTTGCAGCTAATAACAAAAAAAGATGGCACATAAGCATGCGCCATCTTTTAGTTTTTGGGGAATGTTTCAGGCAATCTTAGTCGTTTACCTCCACCCTGAAAAATAATCTGCCACTATCAGGAAGCGGTTTATTTACTTCGAATAGATTCATATTGCCAGATTCGCCTGTTTTTGTGGCAGTGGCTTCCGTCCAATGAATGAGATCTTCAGAAACTAAAGCTTTAACTGTCACATCTGTTGCTGCCTTATTTACGGGATACTGGAAGCTTACATTTGTTCCGTCATTAGTCTGCTTGAATAATCCACTCTCTGCGTAACTCGTAGCTTTTGATGCATCCAAGCCAAATGTAAATTTTTCAAGATTTGTTATTCCATCTGAGTTGGGTATAGCCTCGGGTTTGGCGTTGTCGCCTGTTAGGTTATTCTCCTGCGCCCATACGTCAAAGGAAGTAAAATATTCATATGCACCTATTGTTGGAGGATTATCTCTATCTACACCTCTGGCATCTGTTGTTGGAATATTTTCGCCAGTAGTTCCAGACGCTATAGCCGAACTTCCTTTTAAAACTGGTATTGTATCAACAAAACCACCATAATTACCAAGTTCTCCAAGCATGGGATCTTCTGTAATTATATTTGTACCGGCAGAATATCCTCCTTTTACTACTGAATATGATATTGATGTTGTAGATGATCTTTCATCGTTATAAATTTCATTCTCTACATTACCCCATATTATTGAATTTGTGATAGTAGAATTTGAATTGTTTGTATTTAAAATCCCCGTCCCGATATTGTTTACAATAGTACAATTTGAGATTATAGGATTAGAGTGATTAATACTAAATATCCCATAACGATCGTTTGATGTCGCCATAGAATTGTTTGCAATCGTACAATTTGTTATTATTGGGGAAGAATAATCTCTATTGTGAATGCCGCCTGATTTATTATTTGTAATAGTACAATTTATTATTGAAGAAGATGAATTCTCTCTATTTTCAATACCGATATGACCATTATCTGCAATTGTACAATTTGTTATTGTAGGAGACGCATTTGATCTATTATTGATACCGCGAATTTTCCCACCAGTTACTGTTACCATATCTAACTTTGCTGACTGAGTTATGTCTGTATTATGAATTACGTCATCATAGATTTTATCATTTGGATCTACCACTGTTAGTATAGTCTCGTTACCGAGAGTTCTATCTTCAAGCTCCGTTTCTGTCCCAGCAAATCCTCCATAAATTTCCACATTCGGTTTCATCTGAAAATATGTTCCAGGATTCGTATATGTACCTTTAGCAACCCACACTTGCGAAGGCCTATTTCCTGTTGCAACTTTTGCAGCGGCATCTATGGCTGTCTGTACATTTGCATAAGATGTAGCCCAACTCCGACCATTGTTGGAGTCATTGCCATTCTTTGTTACATACAATACAAGCTTTGTTGATTCAGATGTGTTAAATTCATAAGCCCCGATTGTGGGCTGAAGTGGGCGTATAAATCCCCGAGCATCCGTAATTGGTATATCAGAGCCAGTAGTCCCCGCGCCTATTACCGAACTTCCTTTTAAAACTGGTATTGTACCAACAAAACCACCATAATTACCAAGTTCACCAAGCATGGGATCTTCTGTAATTATATTTGTACCGGCAGAATATCCTCCTTTTACTACTGAATATGATATTGATGTTGTAGATGATCTTTCATCGTTATAAATTTCATTCTCTACATTACCCCATATTATTGAATTTGTGATAGTAGAATTTGAATTGTTTGTATTTAAAATCCCCGTCCCGATATTGTTTACAATAGTACAATTTGAGATTATAGGATTAGAGTGATTAATACTAAATATCCCATAACGATCGTTTGATGTCGCCATAGAATTGTTTGCAATCGTACAATTTGTTATTATTGGGGAAGAATAATCTCTATTGTGAATGCCGCCTGATTTATTATTTGTAATAGTACAATTTATTATTGAAGAAGATGAATTCTCTCTATTTTCAATACCGATATGACCATTATCTGCAATTGTACAATTTGTTATTGTAGGAGACGCATTTGATCTATTATTGATACCGCGAATTTTCCCACCAGTTACTGTTACCATATCTAACTTTGCTGACTGAGTTATGTCTGTATTATGAATTACGTCATCATAGATTTTATCATTTGGATCTACCACTGTTAGTATAGTCTCGTTACCGAGAGTTCTATCTTCAAGCTCCGTTTCTGTCCCAGCAAATCCTCCATAAATTTCCACATTCGGTTTCATCTGAAAATATGTTCCAGGATTCGTATATGTACCTTTAGCAACCCACACTTGCGAAGGCCTATTTCCTGTTGCAACTTTTGCAGCGGCATCTATGGCTGTCTGTACATTTGCATATGCAGTTTCCCAACTTTTCCCATCGTTGGAATCGTTTCCTGTAGTACTTACATAAAATACTGTTGCGTGTGAAAATGAGCAGAAAAGAATACTAGCTAAAAGTATGTTGTATAATTTATTCATTATCCTAACTTTCTCATTATTTCATATATAAAAAATGAATTTATTCGCGCCCTTCTAAAGCTTTTGAGTCAATTTATTCTTACTATAAAATCTTTTGAGTTCTCTTTATCTAATGCATTTGACGTTTTTGATATGTGAATTTTATTTTATCATTTCTAAAACATGCCTGCGATTTACAGTGTATTTTATACCAGAATGCGAGCTCGCTTGCACTTCCTCTATATTTAAACTCTCAAATTGCTCAGGGGATTCTTGGGGTATCTCTGATGGGAAATCCGCATCGCGCATTTTGATTTCAAAATTCCCCCTTGGCGTCTTAACAAAGGCTGTAAGGGTAGATTCATCAAAACTTTCCAACTTCCAACCTGCCCCATTTTGTATGCCCAATCTTAAGGAAAACGTTTGGTCGCTTACGCCGTCGCAAACTCTAAAAGTCCACTCTTTGTCTATACAATACGCAGAAACTATCTTTATTTTTTCTGTTTTTGTAGCGCTTTCTGCGGAATTAAGAATATTGAGGCAAAATACACCTACCGCAAAAACACGAATCAATGTTTTAAACGATAGGCGCATTGTTGCAGATTTTTTAAGTTATTTCTTGCGGCATGCTAATACCGCGCATAACGCTGCAAGGCCGAATATCGCCGCGTAAGCCGAGGGTTCTGGTACGGCAGTGACTTTGGATGAAAGAGTAGCATAGGAAGGGTCTATTGTGCCAAAGTTATCTGTCGTGGCAAAAGACCATTGAACATTTATCGCGGATGTTCCCGTTGGAACCAGCCACTCGACTCCCCCGCTTAGTTCGCCCCCCGCCAATGAAGGAGTAGCTAAAACATAACTATCGTCCGCTGACATTGTAATGCTATCGGAATCCCATACAACAATTGCGACTTCTTCGCCACCTATAAAACCGTAGTCTTCATTTTCAAATCTCTATTCGCTCGTTGAGGTTGCCATCCATTCATTGAATCCATACGGATCTTTTAGATTACCTGTAACTAGCGTCTTGTAATCGCTCTGACTATTTATAAACGTATTGGACACAAAAGTGTCTCCTTCTGTTAATTCAAAGGAGTTAAAACCTTTGCCATTCATGTCAACGATCATTGCAAAGTTTAGAGCTTCTTCAACCGGCGTTCCGTCGTCATAATAGAACAAACCGGCATCAAACTGAACTTTCCACTCCGCATACGCTGAAGCCGTTATTATTGCTGATAGTATTGATGCTAATATCTTTTTCATATTCTTTTTATTTTCTAAATTAATTTGATTTTAAGCTTTCAAGATAAGATGGATAAAATGTGCAACGCATAGCGAAAGGCTCACTTGTAGCCGCCTTTCTGATAACTATTACCCCGCCTGCTTTTAAAATACATTCACCGCCGTCCCCTTGGTCTTCATCAACCCAACGCTCGACATCACCACGCTTTATATACCAGCATGAATCGTCTTGGGTTAGATTTTTACCTATGCGTTCATTCCTATAAATATATACAAAGTCTGTACCGGCCCTGACTCCCATCGCAAAGGCGCCACTGCCCACAAGGCATTCAGTAAGATCTGACATCTTAATATCTACGGCAGACGGAGTAGCGACATAAATATCTTGTGGTTGCGATCCCCCCCCCTCTCCAGGCATCGTGAAAAGTTCAAAGGAGGTGGCACATTCCGGGATGATTCCATTTAAAGTAATTATTGAAGTTTCTGCAGGCTGGGATACTTTTATAATCGAATTTGGCTCTATAACCTCGTTTGATGAATCTTCCGATAAATCCGATCCGTTCCTCCACCCATTAATCGACTCTCTTTGAACGTATAGATATGAATACGCCAAAGCTCGATTTATCCCAACCGGGCAAACAACTCCGTCTTCCGTAAACTTCGTATATCTATAAAGTAAAGAAGCTCCCGAAGGTCTGCCTGTAAGAGATTTTATAAAACCGCCGCCTTCAGGGAAAAGAGTTTCCATTGTCCAGTGGGGAATGATTTGAAAACTGTCACCCTCCGCAATCTTTGCGAATTCCGCCGGACCTATATCTATTGAGAGTGAATATGCATCGTTGGAGTTAATGTCGTACCATGCTCCCTCAAGTGCGCCCGATGTAAACTTCAAATAGTAATGGTTCGCCTGAGTATCTGAAAACACAAACTTGTTGACTTGCCAATTTGGTTCGCCATTAGCTACAACCTTAAAACTACTGGCTATCACTGACTGCACAGTGCCAGTAAATTCAGGCGATCGCGTTGCTGAAATCCCTATATATGTATCGCTATCAGCGGGACATTCCACTTTATATGTCCCAAATATCGGAGTTGAAGCCGCAGCTCCATAAACAGCTACGCTTGCCAATAAAGATAATATGCATATGAGACTTTTCATGTTTATAAAATTTTATTTCTTATCTTAAATATTTATAATTCACTATAGTAACGTTTATTGCGGCAAATATCATAAGACTTCTTTCGCACCTTCTGTTTATACTTTGTTTATTTCGTTAAAGCTCTTGCAAAGTTCGGCGGCTTTACCCGCCAAACATCCCCTAACCTTATTTATTAGCCCAGGTTTATCGATAAATTCTCTGGAAAGCATGTATTCTAAAGAATCCCCTGGATTTTTATCTTTGTCATCTTTAAGCACCATATCGTAGAAGCTCCACATAAAGTTGTTTAAATCCGATGGAATTCTCGACTTCAAACACTCCGGACAAAGAATAAACGGTATTTTCCCGACCCCCATTGCCATTCCCAGCTCCAAAAGCACATTGGAGTTAAATGAGTTATATTCTATAACGTTATTATTGCCTTTCTTATAATTCTTAGGGCTAAACTCATTGTCGCTTGTAAACATCTCATCCAATCCCGCCACATCGAAAAATAACATGTCCGAACTTTTTATGCGCTTGAGAACTTCATCATAAATAAACGCTCCATGCGAAGAACGCATGCGCTTTATTGATATGCACACGTTTTCCTTACCAAAGCTATTTTCCACAGTATTTTTTATAGGCGTTAAGAAATCCCTAATTGATCGCCAAAAATAATCGTGAAACACCATTTTTCGCTTAGGCCAAGCATAAGCCACATACACATTTATAGTTCTACCACAAAATAGACTTTCTTCAGTTTTTAACTTCCCGCTCAAAATTGAATTATACCATGTCTCAAATTTTAGTTGCTGGGATTCTATCCAGTTGCTATAAAGATAATACTTACCATCTATACTTTCACTATTATAGCGGAAATTCCCCTTTGCATCATATCCTTGTTTTTTACCTTCTATAAGCACAGGATAAGACAATCCGAAAGTTTCTTTGCTAAAGTTCTTATCTTTCAGATTATCAATATCGCCTTCAGTAAGCATATTGTCTTTAAAGAGATCTGAGATAGCCTCTCTAACCGATCTGCATATCTTCTCTCTAGCAACTATGTTCTCACGATTATTCATTTACGCTAATATAAAATGGTATTGAGAATACCACATTCTAAAAAATACCAAAACTCCTTTATTGACAATCTGTTAGAAATTTAATTATCTTCTGCCGATTAAGTGCGCGGTAAAAAAAATTTTCTTATCACGTGATAAACCCGCTTAATAAACGAATGAATGAAATGAGGATAAAAATATGTTGACAACAGTATTCTCAATACCATGGACAAGGAAATTATTTCAGCAAAAACTCTCTTAAAGGGTACGGGTATATCGTTATTAGATGCGGCAAGGTTGGTAAGAAACATTCTCGACGCCTTGCCTAACAACTCCAATACTTCTCCCATTCAGTTTTGCGTCAAAGTAATTGAAGTCGGTAAGCGCAACATTCGTTCCAAAGAAATGCGTTTTAGCGAAGGATTTTTCCTATATTTACAAACAAAAGGCGATTTGCGCCCCGATTCTTTACAGGATATTCGCTATCTCGGGAAACGTCTAATAAAATCAAATCCCGAACTTTCCAAATGTAATTTTTCCGAATTTAGCGTATCCGAATGCGAGAAATGGCTGTCGCAGACCTTCTCCACGCCAAGCCAATTTAACAAGGCGCGCACGATGCTTCACGGCGTGTTTGAATTTGCTCTCCGCCGTGAATGGTGCGACAAAAATCCCGTAAAGCTCATTGAGCGCAGAAGGATTATTGAGAAAGAAATATCTCCCCTTTCATTCCCGCAGATTAAAAACCTCCTAAAAACGGCAAAAATGCCCAAGCACAAAGAATGTCTGCCTGCCATCGGGCTTTTAATGTTTGCCGGTGTTAGGCCGAGGGAGGTTCATAGGCTAACTTGGAAAGACATAGACCTTGAAGAAAATTCCATAACGATTCATTCGCTTTGCTCAAAGACTGGCGGCGTACGTCAGGTAGAGATATGTTCATCATTGAAACGCTTGCTCGCGCCTTTTGCAAACGGTCAAAAGAATGAAAGAGTTTGTCCCAAAAACTGGCAAAAGCGTTGGCGGGATATTAGAAATGACTCTGGCTTTAAAAACGTGTGGGTTCAAGATATTTTGCGCCATACCTACGCAAGCTACCATGCAAAACGCTTTAAAGACCTTCCGCGTTTACAACTCAATATGGGGCATTATGACCTTTCGCTGCTGCGTTCCAGATATGTAAATATGCGCGGAATATCACATACCGACGCTAGAGATTTCTTCAACTAAGTGCCACAAGAAAATCTCTTAGAATTGCCGCTTTCACTTGGTTAAACACAATGATTTTACCTACTTTTGTATCTTAGTAAAATATGTAATATATCCACAATAATCTTGACAAATGGGGTTGTTTTGGGTTATAATTACGCCACTATGGCGAAGATTACTAAGAGATATTGTGAAGGCAGAAAATCACCTTATCAACTGTTCTGGATTGAGGGAGGCGTAAGGCATTCAAGGTTCTTTGAAACAGAGGAAGCAAGGGACGATTTTTTAAGGCTTAATGGGCACTTGGATAAGCGCTCTTTTGAGGCGCTTTTGGGAATTGACGAAAATACCATTTCGGACATCTCTTATATTGAGTCTATCAGAGGGAACGTAAGTTTCCGCGATATGTGGGAATTTTGGGCAAAGAACCACAAGACAAAGCGGGTATTAACCCTTTGGGACGCTTGCGACGAATATCTGCGGGATAT
>OLIW01000835.1_pt1 | contig 31065 bp, 25 predicted proteins | sample 1601321 | NCBI WGS metagenome assembly OLIW01 (sample SAMEA2452114, study PRJEB22498) | human gut metagenome
ACAGTACCAGAATTTAAGATTATCCCTTGCCGACAGCTTCTCCATAAGTGGATTCTCCTGCGGCACAAAACCAATATATTTCTGAAACACCAACGCATCTGCAAATGCATCTGTGCCATCTATCTTAAGACTTCCTCCATCTGCCTTAAGACTTCCTGCCAGTATCTCCAGAAGAGTAGATTTGCCACAGCCGTTGGCACCGACTATGGCAATATACTCTCCGCTGGCAGCATGAAACGAAGCGCCATTAAGCACTATCGTTTTCCTGCCATATGATTTTCTAATATTCTCCGCCTCTATAAACATACATATATCTCCACATTAATTCTGGGCTGCTGTATCAAACTGGCTGTAATACAGCTTGTGATAGAATCCGTTCTTAGCCAGTAATTCTTCATGATTACCCTGCTCTATAATATGTCCGTCTTTCATAACAAGAATAACATCCGCAGACTGGATAGTTGAAAGTCTGTGGGCTACAATAAAGCTTGTTCTTCCCTCCATCAGCTTTGCAAATGCATTCTGTATCTTTATCTCTGTTCTTGTATCAATAGAAGATGTAGCCTCATCAAGAATAAGCATTGGCGGCTTTGCAAGCATAATTCTTGTTATACATAAAAGCTGCTTCTGTCCCTGTGAAAGACTTCCGCCATCCTCGCCTATAACTGTGTCGAATCCATTAGACATTCTCTTGATGAATCCATATGAATGTGCTGCCTTTGCTGCGGCAATAATCTCTTCCTCTGTAGCATCCGGCTTACCCATAACAATATTCTCTCTTATAGTTCCTGACTTTAGCCATGTCTCCTGAAGAACCATACCAAAGCCCTGTCTTAAAGACTTTCTGGTCATCTGTCTTATATCAGTTCCTGATACGTCAATGCTTCCGCTGTTAACATCATAAAATCTCATAAGAAGATTAATAACTGTTGTTTTTCCACAACCCGTAGGTCCGACAATCGCTATTCTCTGTCCCTTCTTGACATGAAGATTGAAGTTCTCAATAAGCTTCCTGTCAGATACATAGGAAAAGCATACATCATTAAGATCAACTGTTCCGTCAACCTCTTCAACAATCCTGGCATCTTTAGCATCAGGAATCTCAGACTCTTCTTCAATAAGTTCAAATATTCTGGCTGCACATGCAAGAGCGTTCTGAAGCTCTGTGACAACGCCTGATATCTCGTTAAAAGGTTTAGTATACTGGTTGGCATAACTTAAGAAGCTTGATAACTGGCCAACTGTGATACCGCCATTGATAGCTGAAAATGCACCAACAATCGCAACGCTCGCATATACAAGGCTGTTTACGAATCTTGTTGACGGGTTAGTAATAGATGAGAAGAAGATTGCCTTTAAGGAATACTTCTGAAGTCTTTCATTAATCTCGTCAAATTTTCTTACCGCCTCATCTTCATAGCCGTAAGCCTTAACTACCTTCTGTCCACCAATCATTTCATCAATAAGTGCTGTCTGCTCACCTCTTGTCTCAGACTGAAGTTTGAACATGCTGAAGGTCTTCCTGGCAATAAAGCTTGCAACTATAAATGAAAGTGGCGTGATAACAACAACTGCAAGTGTAATCTTAGCATTAATTGTAATCATGAATATAAGTGTTCCAAGTATAGTCATGACACCTGTAAAGAACTGTGTGAATCCCATAAGCAGACCATCTGCAAACTGGTCAACATCAGCTATTACACGGCTCACAATCTCACCATATGAATGTCCGTCAATGTACTTGAGTGGAAGCACCTGAATTTTTTCTATAGCCTCATTTCTTATATCTCTTGTTACTTCATATGTGATTCTGTTGTTACATATGTTCATAAGCCACTGTGAAAGTGCTGTAATTCCAACAAATATACCAATTCTTATAAGTATATTCACAATCTTTGCAAAATCCACATTATTCACACCGATAATGCAGTCAATTCCACGGCCTACAAGAATTGGTACATAAAGTGTAGTTGCAACAGTTACTGCTGCCATAATAAGCGATAATATTATGAAAAAGCTGTGCTTCTTAATTCTTTTAAGGAGTTTTACAAATGTTGATTTATTCTTCTTCATTATGCTACACCCCCTTCTGAATCTGCTTTCTTAAACTGTGATTCATATATTTCTTTATAAACCTCACAATTTGCAAGAAGCTCGTCATGTGTTCCCATTCCTGCAACCTGTCCGTCATCTAATACGATAATGAGATCAGCATACATAAGTGATGCCGCTCTCTGTGAAACTATGAACACAGTAGGAGAATTGTTCATTTCTCTTATAGCTTTTCTAAGTGCTGCATCAGTTGCAAAATCAAGGGCTGATGCACTGTCATCAAGAATAAGCACATCCGGCTTTCTTACGATTGCTCTTGCAATAGTAAGTCTCTGTCTCTGACCACCTGAAAGGTTCTTACCTCCCTGCTCTATAACATAATCCAGACGTCCCTGCTTAGAATCTACGAATTCCTTAGACTGAGAAATCTCAAGTGCTTCATCTATCTGCTCATCAGTAGCACCCTTCTTTCCCATCCACATATTCTCTCTTATAGTACCTTTAAAAAGTACTGCTTTCTGCATAACGATACCGACCTTATTTCTTAAAGTCTCAATATTGTAATCTTTAACATTGACGCCATCGACAATTACTTCACCCTGTGTAGCGTCATACAGTCTCGGGATAAGATTAACAAGACTCGATTTACCTGAACCGGTGCCGCCGATAACACCGATTGTCTGACCTTTCATAGCCTTGAAATTAATTCCTTCAACTGAAGGTGCACCTGAACCGCTGTAGGTAAGTGAAACATTTTTAAATTCAACGCTCGGTGTCTCTTCTTTAGCATCAACATTCTTAACATCACCATCTGCCATTCCAGATGTCACCTCGAATACAGACTCAATTCTGCCTGCACATGCAAGTGCTTTAGTTATTGTAATGATAAGATTAGCAAGCTTGATAAGCTCAACAAGTATCTGTGACATATAATTGTAAAGGGCTACAACCTGTCCCTGCGTAAGACCACCTTGATTAACTCTTATCGCACCAACCCATATAAGTGCAATTATTGAAACATTAACAACTGTGTAAGTAAGAGGATTCATAAGACCTGAAATCTTACCTACGAACTTCTGCAGATGATTAAGTTCTTCATTCTTATTCTTAAAACGTGCAAATTCATCGTCCTGCTTATTAAATGCTCTTATTACTCTTACACCTGTAAGATTTTCCCTTGTTATTCCAAGGATTGTATCAAGACCTGCCTGTACCTTCTTATATAAAGGTCTTGTTCCTATCATAATTCCAAATACTATAACGGCAAGGACTGGTATAGCTGCGACAAATATAAGTGCCGCCTTGACATCTATTGTAAATGCCATAATCATAGCACCAAATACAATAAATGGAGAACGTAAGAATAATCTTAATACAAGATTAACACCATTCTGAATCTGGTTAATATCACTTGTCATTCTTGTCATAAGAGTTGACGTTCCAATGTCGTCCATCTCCGTGAACGAAAGTGACTGTATATGCTTGAATAAAGCATGCCTTATTCCTGTAGCACAGCCAACTGCCGCCTTGGCACTGAAATACTGTGCTGTTATTGAACATACAAGACCTATAATTGCAAGGCCTAAAAGCATAAGGCACATTTTTACTATATAAGCTGTGTCCTGCTGTCCTATGCCCCTGTCAATTATAGAAGCAACTACCAATGGAACGAATAACTCAAAGAGTGCTTCAAGCATTTTAAAAAGTGGTGCTAACACACACTCTTTTTTTAATTCTTCCAGATACTTTAGAATCATCTTCATTACTCTTTACCTCACTTGTCCTTATCTTTAAACAGCCAATGGATTATCTTACTCTAAATCTATAAGCTCTGATAAAAGATTCTCATATGCATACGCTCTCTTGCTCATAAAATATTGATTATACACTTCATAATTATAATATGAATGTTCATACTGTCTTGAATACAGATGAGCAAGGTCTACCTTCCGTGTAAATGAAAGTTCTTTGTTATTATACCACCAGTCAGCAATATTCAGCATTTTAATTGCAATTATTCCAACAATACCGCCCTTGACTTTTAAAAGCAGATTATAATCATATACTGAATCAAGAAAATATCTGTACAGATAATACATAAGAAGCTGTTCATATTCAGTTTCATCTTCCTTGTGGTATTCGTCAAATTCCTTCACAACAGCCCTGAACTGCTCTGCACTTGTACATTCCTCAAAGAAATTATTAACTTCCTCTGTGTATATATTCCAATCTTTATTAATAACTTCCATTCCCTCAAAACTTTCAAAGAACTTTCTTATATGCTTATATGTATCTTTCTTTCCAGCAGCAATACGCCTTGCCCTGTTTAACTTATTTTCCCTGTAGGCTTCCTTGGCAAAACGTCCACATACACCTACTATAAGTTCATCTCTTTCTCTATCAAGATAATCCTGTATATTCCTTGCAAACATCAGTATAAGCACGCATCTTTCCATTATCGTGTAATCTCTGTCCGTGGCTATATTATATGCTATAATTCTTGCCTGCCTTAACTGTACAAAGGTAAGCGGGTCTATATCATTGTAGCTGTTAATCTGCTCCCTGTTCTTTACCTCTCTGAATTTAAGCTCGCCCTTATATCCTAATATAAGCTCACCTGCTGTCTTACAGGATGGTGCAATTCCAATCTCCCTTGTATTGCCATATTCATTAATAAATCTGGGAAACTCTGCACACGTTTCACACAGCGAATCCTTACCAAGCTTGATATAAATCTCACACAAATTCTTCTTATTAAGAAATGGACATCTTCCCTCTTTTAGCGTAAATGTACAGCCACCATCTTCAGATGGCACCATAACACTTCTTAACTTATTGCCAAATGACCCAATTACTCTCCTATACTGCTTGTACGACTCTTTATCAACATCAACATCCCAGCCTGCACAGCATGTATCCGTACATTCTCCCGCTATACATTTAAAATTCTTATAATAATCTGGTGTAACTATCTTCATTTAAGCCTGCTCTGCCTTTCTTTTAGTGTACTTCTACTTTATATATCCTAAGATATTCATACAATTTAACCCTTTATATTTTCTAATATTCGTGTATTTTCTAAACCTGCTGTGTCTTTCTGCCTGTTATAAGTGAATATATTGAAGTTATTGTAAGCACAGCAAATACTGCCACTCCAATAAAAAATGTATAGAACATATAAGGATTATTCTGTAAAAACACTGCAACTGACGATGTATACACATCATTAAGTGTCACGCTTACTCCAAGTATATTGGCATACTGTGGATATTTCACCATTGTAAGCATTGCAAAATAATACACAGCTATAAGCTCTGGCACACTGCATACAAGTGAAACAGCTATGCTTATTGTCCTTATAATAAATGTATTATTATTCACCAGCTTTCTTGCAAGCACGCTGAATACTACCGAAGCCACCATAAATACCATAAACATAACATAATCATCAACCATCGAAGCTACCCTGTTAAACATATCTTCTCCGGATATTCCCTTATAAGTAATCATCAGCACATAGAAATTATATATCGTCCTTATTCCCATAAAAAATGCACCAATAATAACAACCCTGAATATAATATTTATAATCTTATTATCATTATTCTTCATATAATTCCTCATCTTTCTTTAGTAATCACACTATCCTTATATTTTACATTATTTCTAATATAATTCAATATTTATAATTTTACTTTTTATCATTGAAATATGATACATAATCTGTGTATAATTATTACATTATGATTAAACGAAAGGATTAAAATGATGAACACTAAAAAGCTCTCAACATTCAAACGCCTTTTTATGCTCTCTGTTGTGCTTGTGTTAAGCCTTGCAAGTACATTGACACTTACTGCCTGTGGCAGTAAAATTCCAGAGAACACTGTATTTTCAGTAGATGACCTTGCTGGAAAGTCAGTCGGCGTACAGCTTGGAACTACAGGTGACATATATGTTTCCGATATGGAATCTGATGGTTCAGGAACTAAGGTTGAACGATACAATAAAGGAAATGATGCAATTCAGGCTCTTAAGCAGGGCAAGATTGATGCTGTTGTAATTGATGCACAGCCAGCTAAAGCATTTGTTGCTGCTAACAACGAACTTATGATTCTTGATGAAGAATTTGTTACAGAAGAATATGCTATATGTATTGCCAAGAACAATTCATCACTAACAGAAAAAGTCAATGAGGCGTTAAATGTCCTTATTGCCAACGGAACAGTTAATACAATTATCAATAATTATATTGGTGAAAATGCCTCTAAAGAGGCATATGTACCTACAAGCTCAGGTTCTAACGGAACTCTTACTATTGCTGTTAACGCTTACTTTGAACCTTATGAATATTACAGCAATGGCAAGGTGTGTGGTATTGATGTCGATATTTCCAATGCCATAGCTGATTACCTTAATATGAAGATTGATGTTGAAGATATGGAATTTGATTCAATTATTACTGCTGTATCTTCTGGAAAAGCAGATTTTGGTATATCTGGTATTACTGTTACAGAAGAACGTCTGAAGAATATTGATTTCTCAATCCCTTACACAACTTCAAGCCAGGTTGTTATCGTAAGAAATAATGATGTTAAAGCTTCTGGTTCTAGTTTTGCTGATAAATTCAAGAGTGATTTCATTGATGATGCAAGATACCAGTATCTTCTCACAGGTTTAAGAAATACTCTTATTATTGCAATATGTGCCGCACTTATCGGTATTGTAATAGGTTTCCTTATTGCAATCGTACGTTCTAACCACGATAAGACAGGTAAGATGAAGGTGCTTAACTTCCTCTGCAACATTTATCTCACAGTTATACGAGGAACACCTACAATGGTACAGCTGCTTATTATATACTATGTAATATTCAGCTCAGTACATATTAACAAGATTGTTGTTGCACTCCTTGCCTTTGGTATTAACTCTGGTGCTTATGTTGCCGAAATCTTCCGTTCAGGTATTATGTCAATTGACAACGGACAGTTTGAGGCCGCACGAAGCCTTGGTCTTAACTATAGACAGACTATGATTCAGGTAATACTTCCACAGGCATTTAAGAATGTACTTCCAGCACTTGCCAATGAATTTATCGTACTCTTAAAAGAGACATCAATAAGTGGTTATATCGGTCTTAACGACCTTACCCGTGGCGGTGATATTATCCGAAGCATAACTTATGATCCAATGCTTCCACTTTTCGGTGTTGCACTTATATATCTTGTACTTGTTGTGATTCTTTCATCACTTGTAAAGAAACTTGAAAGGAGATTAAGAAGCAATGAACGACACTAATGTAATTCTTGAAGTAAAAAATCTTAAAAAGACATTTGGCGACCACGTTGTACTTAAGGACATTAATACAACTATTACCAAGGGCGAAGTTATTGCCATAATAGGTCCTTCCGGCTGTGGTAAATCTACATTTTTAAGATCACTTAATCTACTTGAAGTTCCTACCTCAGGACATATCATATATGAGGGCAATGACCTCACAGAAAAGGGTGTAAATGTTGATAAATTAAGACAGAGCATTGGAATGGTATTCCAGCATTTTAATCTCTTTCCTAATATGACAATCAAGAAAAATATCACTCTTGCACCTACACAGTTAGGACTTATGAGCAAAGAAGATGCTGACAAGAAAGCCTTAGAGCTTCTTGAACGTGTTGGCCTTTTAGACAAAGCTGACTCTTACCCTGATATGTTATCTGGTGGACAGAAGCAGCGAGTTGCAATAGCAAGAGCTCTTGCTATGAACCCAGAAATTATGTTATTTGATGAACCTACTTCTGCCCTTGACCCTGAGATGGTTGGTGAAGTACTTGCAATTATGAAAGAGCTTGCCGCAGATGGTATGACTATGATGGTAGTTACACACGAGATGGGCTTTGCAAGGGAAGTCGCTACACGCTGTATGTTCATTAATGAAGGTATGATTGAAGAGGACGAAGCTCCTAAGGAATTCTTTGATAACCCAAAGAGTGCACGACTTAAAGATTTCTTATCTAAAGTATTATAATAATAATATCCAAAAGCTTATTTTAATATTTTAAGAATTAAGCTATAATAAATAATAGTAATTAAGGCAGGTGTTAATTATCATATAATCTGATGTATAATTAACACTTGCTTTATTATTTAGTACCTGTACTAAAGATTAATAAATCACATCGAGGAGGAGCTATATGGAACAATTCAAAAAAGACCTGATTACAACAGGCCGTCCCAGTTTTATTCCAGCACTAATATTGGGAATAATCGCTATTATATCAGCAGTTACCGGAATTGCTTTTGAATTCAGCCGTTATGATAATTTCGACCCAACACATAAAGGTCTTGCACAGCTTAACGCTATATATCTTATGGGACCATTCGCCGAGGAAACTACTAATGGAAAAGTAACTGCAAGATATTATATTGCAGAGGACACCAATGGATATTTATGTGTGATAAGCACTAACAAGAATACTTCAGTACCTGTATATGGACAGGATTTTACTGACGGCAATGACATTTACTCTTTCACACCACAGACACTTAAAGGTAACAGAGTTAAAATATCTGCAAAGCTTGCTTCCTACCTAGTTAAATACTTCAAAAACTCAGGTCTTGGTATTACTACTTCTAACTACACTGATTACTTTGGAAGCTATTATCTTGATACTAATTACAACCGGCACCAGCTCTCTATTGTATTTTATATATGTTCCGGCATATTGGCATTTGCAGCTATTATGTTATTCATATCAGGAAACCGTAATGGTGCATTTATCAAGCAGAAAATGGCACAGCTTGAAGCCGATGGTTCTCTCAACGCCTTATATGAGAACTTTGCTACTAATAAACATTTTTTCTCTAATAAGTTAAAACTCGCTGTATCACCTGATTACATTATTGACCTGAATCGTACCACCAATGGATTTAATGTTATTCCATTAGATACTATTACCAATGTTTATGTATGCAATATAGCTGACGGCAAGCTTACAGGCACTAACTATATTGCCCTGGAGGTTGAATTCGGCAACAGAATAACTATTGCTCCTCACGAGGGTGAGCTGACTGAATATAATTATGTAGTCAATAACATAAGACATTTTATTAAAGAAAGACACGGGGAGGCAGATGCATGATAGTTATTTACAGTTATGGTACAATATACAAAAAAGATGCTGATACTGGTGTTTTCCAGTGTCCTAACTGTGGACATATAACTCCACACGGCTTATACAGACGAATTAACCGTGTTTCTATATTCTATATACCTGTTATTAATATAAGGGGTAAAAGCGGCGAAACGTGTGAATATTGCGGATTTGTACGCCCACTAAATATAAGCGATTACAGAAAGGCTAAGAAAGCTGCAAGACAGTAATTAAGCAGATTATTGTTATACACTTGTCCATACTAATACGGCACCGGCAATGTAATATTAAATAAGCACTCTTATACTTGACCTATGTCTCTAGTGCTGTAGATTTAGATTATTGACACAATAAAAAACAGATGATTAATTATGTATCTATACAGCAGACCAGAACTAAATTCCGGTCTGTTACAGGAAAATCACATAATTAACCATCTGTTTTTAAGACTGCATTTTCTTCTTTCCAATAATAAGAAGGACCACACCTGCTGCAATAAAGAATATTGATATAAACTGCGATGTTGAAAGAATACCTATCTCGCCCCTGTAATCATTTCTTAAGAACTCAATAAGAAATCTTCCAATCCCATATAAAATCATATATAAATAGCCAATTCCACCAGCTGGAAGCACAAGCTTTCTACCATCTTTCTTCCTTATTGTATAGCCTATAAAATGTGCAACCGCAATAAGTATTATCATATGAATTATATTAGCTCCTGCTGATATAAGCTGTGTAGGAATAAGCTTTACACCTGCTGGTGCCTGAGAACCCACTGGGAATATCACGCCAAATGCACTGTCTGTCACACGTCCATAGCAACAGCCTGCAAGATAACAACCTATTCTTCCAAAGCCCTGTGCTAATGCTATCTCCGGCATTATAAGATCAAAATACTCAAGGAAATTAATCTTCTTAATCTTACAATAAAGCATACTGCAAAGCACACCTGCTATAATTCCTCCATACACAACAAATCCTGATGAACCTAATACCTCTTTAGGATTTTTAATAAAGCTGTCAAATTCAACTATTATAAATAAAAGTTTTGCTCCAGCAAATCCTGTAAGTCCTGCGATTATCGCTATATCTATAACCGACTCGTCCTTAAGTCCAAGTTTCTTTGCTCTGTATTCACCAAGAATCATAGCAAGGATAAATCCAAGTGCTATCATAAAGCCATAGCCGTGAACGGTCAGCCCTCCTATTTTAAACAAATCTGTCTTCATATATATCCTCTTTTCTTTACATTCCAAACATCTTTATATTAATAATCATCTTTATATCAGAAGCGGTTCATATTCCAAGCATTTCTATATTAACCATCATCTTTATATCTGAAGCCACTCTACATTCCGAACATCTCTATGGATTTATCAAGTCTTTCCTTGAATTCTTCAAAGAATTTATCTGCTTCGTAACCTTTCATATAAAATATTCTGAGATTATACATATTAAGTATCTTAATCTGTTCCTCAGAAAGTCCTGCCAAGGCTCTCTGAACCTTCTTAATATAACTATGCCATTGTATCACATATGAATTATAACTTTCAATATTATCAATTCCTATCCACTTGCGTACTTTTATCTTAGTCAGATTATCTTTATTACATTCACCCTTCTGTAATATATAATAAAAATGCTCATCATCTTCCCAATATCTTCCTAACGGAAACATTCTGCATATGCCAGGTCTGTAATTATGTATTGTACATCTGTTATCAGCTCCAAGAAATGAACAGCCATTACTAACTGTCTGCATTTTAATATTAGGAAGTATACAGCCATCTACCATATTAAGCTCAATATTAGTATCCAGAAGCTGCTCAAATGCCTTTCCTGTGCCAATTCCAAGCCTGTAACAATCATAAGGATCAAGCACTATTGTTCTGCCCATTCCTATGCAGCATATCTTCTTACAGCCCTGACAAGAATTCGTATCTGTCTTTACCATATCATTTTCTCTATATAATCTTCCATCACTAATATCTTCCAATCCTACATCTCTTAACATTATGTCACGTCAGCACCTTTCCTGTTATTTAAAATTTCATCTATCAAATTAAATTTTAATCTATTAAATTATAATCTCATCTAACATATTATAATCTCATCCGTCAAATATCTTTTTAGCCACTCAGACTTATTCATATTATACTTTAATATCGGATATGTGTCGATACTGCTTTTTTTGCTAAACACGGCTTATAATGCTATTTCATTTTCTATTTAATTATTATATCTGCCTGTTGTATACTGCTTCGTGCACTTAATAATCTGAAAAAGCACGCAGAAATGACAAAAAATACCAAACTTCTTTAAAATACATATTACTTTTTTATAAAAATGTGATACAATATATCACTGTACGATAAACAGTAAGCAATTGATGCAAGATGGGAGATAACAATGAAACACAAGATTATAACATTTGGTGAATTAATGCTCAGACTTTCACCTGACAACAATGAAAGATTTACACAGGCACATTCTTATGAAGCTGTATATGGCGGCGGCGAAGCTAATACTGCTGTATCCCTTGCCAATTTTAATGTTAATGTAAGCTATGTTACTAAGCTTCCAGAACATACTATTGGACAGAGTGCTGTTAATTCTTTAAGACAGTATGGTGTCGGTGTTGAACATATAGTAAGAGGCGGCGAACAGATTGGAATATATTTCCTTGAAAAAAAGACAAGCCAGAGACCTACTAATGTTATATATAACAGAAAAGGGTCAGCATTTGCCCTTGCTAATGTGGATGACTTTGACTGGGATTCAATATTTGCTGATGCTACATGGTTTCATTTTTCAGGAATTACTCCAGCAATAAGCGATAATATGGCACAGATTACTCTTCTTGCCTGCAAGAAAGCTAAGGAAAGAGGTATTACAATAAGCTGTGACCTTAATTACAGAAGCAAGCTCTGGTCTGGTGAAAAGGCTAACAAAGTAATGAGCGAAATATGTAAGTATGTTGATATATGTATCGCTAATGAAGATGATGCAGTTGGAATATTCGGACTTGATGCCTCTAATTCAGATAAAGAGAAGAATTCATACATTGCAGAAGAACTTATAAAAATGTTCCCTAACTTCAAGATGGTTGCATCTGTATGGAGAACAGAAACTTCAATAACAACATTCAAGCTCCAGTCAATGATATACACTGAAGGAAAGGCTTACTACAGCCAGGAATTCTTTATGAATATTCTTGATTATATTGGTGCTGGTGATGCTTATTGTGCTGGTATCATATATAGTCTTATCAATGACTTTGACCCACAGAAAGCTGTTGAATTCTCTAATGCCGCAAGCTGCTTAAAACATACTGTAAGCGGTGATTACAACCTCGTATCTGTAGACGAAGTTATGAAGCTTGCATTTGCCAAGGCCGGTAATGAGGTTTCCCGTTAATATTAATAAACAATAAATATATATGGGTGTCATTTTAAACTAATGCTCTACAGTATACAGATAATAGCCTGTTATTATCTGTATATTACGTAATAGTCTATTATGACACCCTTTTTAAATTCTCTCTATATATTTATCTTTATATGGCAATAACTTACTATACCACTTATACAGCCTGAGACTGTCACATCTTACTCTTTACATTAACTACCATTAGCGATATAGCAGCTATTTCTATCCTTGTCATATTCCGTCATCATCACACTTTATTCTTATCCACAGTTATTGCAGTCACTTATGTTGTTCTCTGAATTCGTACACACTGGCATATCTTCCTCACACGTTGGCTGACAGCCTGTTTCGCAATCTTGTTTTAATCTACCTTCACATTTTGGCGGGCTTAAATCAAGAGGCTTGATTGCCAGATTCAAAAGATTGCCGCACACGAATTTCATCTCATTAGAATCTTCCTCTGCCACTATGCTTCCCTTAGGAGTTACAATCTTTCCAGCACTTGCAACCCTGTAGCCAGCAAAATACAAGCTCTGTAATATGATTGAAAGACCTATTGTTATCTCATCATCGGTTGTATCAAGGTTAATTACTTTTGGAATTGCAGAAAGATTAAGTCCCTGCGTTATTCTGTTATTAGCCGCTGTAAATCCTGTATAATTAAGTGCCGCACTATACTGTGGTGTAGCCGCTGCATTATAATTGTAAGATATTCCATAAGGTGCAAATATTTCAAGCTCCACAGAAGTTGGATTGACATCTTCATCATAGGTAGCCGAAGTTGTTTCTGGTGGCAGATATACAGCTGTTGGATAAAGTGTTGCCACGAGCCTGCAATTCTCATCATACAGACTTACCGCAAATGTCACTGACAAGTTTGACAATGTAACTGAATAACAGTTCGGTCTGCCCGGTATCTGTGTTATAACTACATTTCCTGTTCCATATTCATAGGATACATCTATTACACTTGCAGTTGCGTTGACAGCCGTTGGATAAGTTGCTGATATATCTGCACCTATTGGAAATTCAGCACAAAGGTTAATACCAATCTGGTCATATATCAATGGCGCATAAAGACTAAGTTCACTCGGTGAACCGCATATCGGATTGGTACATACATCAAAACATCCATTAGGCATATTAGATACAAGATTACTTGCAATCTTTGTTGTACAGCATTTTTTCCTGCACTTACACTTTGCCATTTCAAATCCTTCCTTTAAGTATTCTTACTACATTATATGTTCTAAATACTTTGTTGCTACCATACATTTTAATAAGCTTCACATATCAGATCTACTGATGAACAGAGGGTAATATGTCAAATGTATATTCAGTTGGGAATAACCGCCAGTTAATTATCTATAATGCCGGTTCTAATATATTCTTACGTGTAGCCCATTTTGGTGGGCTTGACCGCCCTATCGTGCTTGCTGCAGACTACTTATGCGGTCTTACAGAGTGTATATATAATTCATCTCTTTATTATTCCTACATCAATCAGAATGGTTCACTTATCTTAAAAAATATTATGGATACCGCTAATGTATTGGCTATAGACTGTAATTATGTACAGGAATATTCTAATCCTAAGCTTGCCATATGTAATGACACCCTGCTTCTTTTCTATCTTAAGCAAAATCCTGTATCTGATAAACCCAGCCTGCACTGTATAACACCTGATGACAATAATGCACTGCCTATCCCACTGCCTGATATTAAAAAGCCTGTGAATTCTTACAGTGTGCTTGCATATAATAATTTTATTTTATTATGTGTTAATGAACACATATACAAAATTGAACAAATCGGACATTTCAAACAATTAGCTATATGCACTGCCGACAATAATAGTACTGATAATAACAACGCTGACAATATTAATTCAAATAATAATAATTCTAATAATAATGATAATTACATTGAACGTGAAAAATCCCTGACCGAAGATTTCAACAAAAAGATTGCCGCATGCCAGGCAAAAATAAATGAGCAGTCAGCCGTCATTGACAGCATAACCACCCAATATAATGAACTTATGGATATTGCCCGCCAGTACCGTGACGAAGCAATTAAATGGAGAAGTAAATTTATATAACTATTCCAATAATTAATTAGCGTAATGTACTTTTAAGAGGCTTAACCCCTTGGCTGGAGCTGTCGCTCCAGCTAAAGAACGATTCTTTGCCTCTAAAAGCTCTTGCATACTGTCTGCCTCTCTTTTACCAAAACCAACCTCTAATAATGTTCCTGATAATATTCTTACCATATATTGAAGAAATCCACTTCCGTGGAAGGTCATATTAAGATACGAACCCTTAAGCGATATATCAATTGAATATATCTCCCTGACTGTAGATTTCTTCATCTTTGGATTACCGCAGAAGCTTGCAAAATCATGAACTCCTACAAGATAAGAAGCTGCTTTCTTCATAGCCTCAACATCTGGCACAGCACCTGTGATATGCACATATTTTCTATTAAATACAGGCTTCTTATCCCCAACATAACAGGTATAACAGTAGGTTTTCCCCATTGCATTATATCTGCTGTGGAAACGTTCTGAAGCTATTCTTACTTCCATTACACATATGTCCTCAGGCAGATATCTGTTCATATAATCACAGATTTCATCTGGTGTCATACTTGTCTGCATATGTGCATTGGCTGCCATTCCTTTGGCGTGGACTCCTGCATCAGTTCTTCCTGCACCTATTACATCTATCTGCTCCCCTGTCATCTGTGACAGAACAGACTCTAACTTGCCTTGTATCGTCATATCTGTATTAGGCTGATGTTCCCAGCCATAATATCTGGTTCCATCATATGCTATTATCATCTTGTAATTATTCTTCACTTATTGCTTAACTCCATTCTTCTTACATATATCATTAAGACAGCACCCATCACAATGAGGCTTGGTTCTTGCACTGCACACTTCCCTGCCGTGTATTACAAATCTATGGCAAAGGTCACTTCCCTCTTCTGGCGGAACTATCTTCCACAGTGCCATCTCAACCTTTTTAGGTTCTTTCTCATCTTTTACAAGTCCAATTCTGTTGCACAGCCTTATACAATGTGTATCTGTCACAATTGCCGGCTTTCCGAATACATCACCCATAATAAGGTTGGCACTTTTTCTTCCAACTCCAGGAAGCTTTAAAAGTTCCTCTAATGTATCTGGCACTTTATTGTTATACACCGTATGAAGCATACGCATACAGCCGCTTATATCCCTTGCCTTACTCTTTGATAAACCGCATGGACGGACTATTTTCTCTATGTCATATACATCTGCATCAGCAAGTGCCTCTATTGATGGATACTTGTCAAATAACTGTGGCACAATAACATTCACTCTCGCATCTGTACACTGTGCTGCAAGCCTTACGCTTACCAGAAGCTTCCACGCATCATCATAATCAAGCGTACAGCCGGCATCAGGATATTCTGTTTTAAGACGTTCTATAACTTCATAAGCAAGCTGCTTTTTAGTCATTGCTCTTCTTTCCCTTTCCTGCAGCTATGTAGAATACCAACAGTGCAAGAATAACAGCTACTGTCATCCATATGCACACAACCTTAGTACCCTGTGGCTTAAACATATCATAATAACCCTTAAAATATATAACTAAATCAATAACAGGAAGAACGTATACCATATAGCCTTTTAACCATTTAGGAAATGATATGCCTTTTCCCATATTAACTTCTGCCACGAAATTGTCATATCCCCAGCCGTTCTTTCTTGTACAGAAAAGCACGAATAAAAGACAGCCAAGAGGAAGTATATTATATGAAACTATAAAATCTTCCAGATCCATTATAGTTGTACCAGCTCCAAGAGGCTGTACTCCCGACAAAACATTATATCCAAGAACTGCTGGCATACAAAGCACTGATATTACAAAAAGATTAACTAATGACGCTCTCTTTCTGCTACAGTTAAATAAATCCATAGTCATTGCAATAATATTTTCATATACTGCTATTACTGTAGATAATGCCGCAAATGCCATAAATATAAAGAATAATACTTCCCATATAACCCCACCCGGCATCTGGTTGAATACATTAGGAAGTGTTATGAATAATAACGATGGACCTGCACCTGGATTAATTCCATAGGCAAAACAGGCTGGTATAATGATAATTCCAGCTGTAAGTGCAACTACTGTATCAAGTATAACTACATTTATTGACTCTCCTGTAAGCTTGCAGTCTCTTGAAAGATAACTTCCGAATATCTCCATAGAACCTATACCAAGTCCAAGAGTAAAAAATGCGTGTGACATAGCTGCAAATACTACATTACCGATACCCTGCTCCTTCATCTTGGAAAAGTCTGGAACAAGATAGAACTTAAGTCCCTCCGAGCTTCCATCAAGCAGAAGGGAATTAACTGCCATTATTATCATAAGTGCAAATAATAATATCATCATTACCTTACTTATCTTCTCAACGCCTTTCTGTAAGCCAAGCGAACATACAAGTATGCTTATTACAACAACTACAAGTGTCCAGAATATCATAACTGATGGTGTTGAGAGCATATTATTGAACTCTCCGCCTATCTGCTCTACATTCTTTCCTGAAAGCTGTCCCGTAAGACTGTATACAAAGTAGTTGAGCATCCAGCCGGCAACCATTGTATAGAACATCATCAAAAGATAATTACCAGCATAAGCTACCCAGCGGAAATGATGCCATCTTGTTCCTTCTGGCGACAACATTTTAAATGCACTTCCAAGGCTCTTATTACTGCCTCGTCCAATTGCATACTCACATATAAGTATAGGAAGCCCAAGTCCAAGCAGACATAATAGATATATAACAATAAATGCCGCTCCTCCGTTCTTTCCACATATGTATGGGAACTTCCATACATTACCTAGTCCGACAGCACACCCCGCCGACACCAGTATAAAGCCTAATCTTGAAGCAAATTTTTCTCTCTTGTCATTCATTGTTATATATACCTTTCTTTTATTATTAAACAGACCCATTATTTTAATGCCTGCTTTAACCTGTAATTACCAAACTTACATATTTAATATGTTACTCCCAGTAACCTAATTCTACACCCTTGGCATATATTGCAATACCTTTTGAATAATAACCATATGAATTAAAATGTGTCCAGTCATATCTTAACTGTTTAGATATTCTTCCTCGTCTGAACCCTTTATAATCACCTACTGTTGGTCTTAATCCTACATCAGTAAGTCCGTTTTCTATAAGATAAGTTCTCATATTAATAAAATGGTCACCATATGCTTCTCTTAATGTCGCTTCCCACGCTGTATCACCAACCCCTATATAAGTTCCGTCCTCATTACGGATTCCCTGAGTTGTATCTGCTATTGATGTTCCCGGATCATCTGTATCACCAACTATTATATAATAATCACAGCCCGAATTCTGTATCATAGCATCATACTGGCTTATAAGCTGTCTGTAATTCTCCCAGCCGCCATTACTTCCTATCTCAAGTATAAGAATATCATTCTTTCTTTCATAAGAAGCCTTGGTATATACCTGTGTGTCCGCATATACGGTTGTAAAAGCATCATAGTTCACTTCTTCATCTGAATAACGGCATATATGAAGTCCCTCTTCTTCTGTGCCTGTTATTTTGAACATTTCATCATTGATGTATACAATATCTGACTCCTGTGGCTCTGTATATCCATATGCACTGAAATCAGCCATATATACTTCCCCGCCATTCTCATCGACAATTGTAACATCTACACTGTCATCATATCCAACCTCAAATGTATCCCTGACATACATCTTTATGCCTCCCTGACGAAGTGCAATCTCATATGATGTCTCACCTGAAACGCCAAGATTATATACCTTAATTCCAGTAAGATACTGTAATGTATCGGGACTTGTCCAGCCTGATATATCAAAAGGCTCATCATCTCCAAATACTATATAAGCCTCACCTGCACCCATTCCAAACATCATCGAATCACCCCAGCACGATATTGTTCTTGGAACTCCATCATATGGGATAACATCTGAGTTAAGTGTTCTTTCAGGCAGCTCATAAGCCTCTGCATCTTCATCAGGATAATCCTCTTCGATATCCTGGTTATGATTACTTTTCTTATTATCAATGTGCTGTTTAGCAGCCGCAACAACTGATATCGTTAAAATAAGTATCAGCGTTACAGCCATAAATTTTAATAAATTCCTATACTTTTTCTTTAACCTCATTCAATTAACCACTTTCGTTATTATTATGTCCTAAATATATTCCCCCATACTAAATAACAGTTTATAATACGAAAATTGTGAATTAATGCTTATACATTTTCTTAATATTATTCAGAATAATTCCTGCTTACATAATTACCAATCTCAATACGGTCTTCTGGCATACGGCATCCAACGATATGGGTTCCTGCATTGTCAGTACTTCTTATAATTGTTCCTTCAAGAACCCTCCCCTGTTCAACTGGAAAATCTGGTACTTTTACAATTATATTCTCACCCTTACAATCTGCGAATTCTGTTTCTCTTGTCTGGAAAGCGAAGCCGTTGGCACTTATATTTACCATTGTACCCTCGTATACATCTGCTCCGCCCTTGAATGTAACTGTACATTTATTATTAACAGGCATTCTTACATACTTTCTTCTGTTGACGATGCTTGGAAGTGAAGCTACTATGAGCCTGCATACATCACTGCCATACTGTGTGGCGGGTGCTGCTGACACAGAAGACCAGTGATAAAGTACATTTGCCGCTACAATATCAAGTTCGTATTTCAATGAGGTATTCTTATAATCTACATCTTTGTTCTTGAAACGTACATATAATACCCCATCTGCCTGTTCAACTATCTCGCCGTGGCTTTCTGTATCAGCTGGCTTTCCTGATATAATCTGTCTTATGGTACAATACATACCCTGCTTGATATCCTGAACACCCATAAAGCCGCCAACTCCAAGCTTTTCCATCATTGCACCAACAACATTTTCTATCTTATCAACATTGCGGGCTGACTCTTCATATTTGCTGAGCATTATCTTAGTGCTTTCGTCTGCGTTGCCTATGCAGTCAGTAATGTCTTTCATAACATTTTCAATCTCGTGCATATTGTCAACCATATTACGGTTAGAGCTTTCAACTTCCTGCATTGCTGAATCTACGACACCAATGTGTTCACCTATCTGTGTAGAGTCCTTAGCTATTCCTGACACGCTGTCATTAACCTGTACAACCTTGGTCTGTGTTGTCTGTATAAGTTCGAGTATTGTCGTTATTGACTTTAACATTCTGTTAGATGTATCTTCCAGATGTCCTAACGCTGTCATAATTCTATCTGATGATTCTTCTGTTTCTGTACTTAAATTTCTTATCTCATCTGCTACTACCGCAAAGCCTTTTCCTGCTTCGCCAGCTCTTGCCGCCTCAATTGAAGCATTAAGTGCTAACAGGTTAGTCTGTGAGTTAATCTCTCCAATTGTACCTGTCTCTGTCTTAACTTTACTGAATTCCTGCTGGAATTCTCTAAGTATATTATCTACCTCACCTGATAATTCAGCCATAGTCTTAGTACTTTCAACTACATCTGCAAGCTCTTTTGAACTTGTATCTGTATGTTCAACTGACTCACTGACAAGCTGCACAACTTCATTGATAAGTGAAGCTACATTTTCTACCTGATTATTAATCTGCGTAGTCATCCGTGTTGAAGAATATGTCTTATCATGAAGTATATCATTATTATGCGAAAGCTCTTTCATACTTGATACAACGAAATTAGCTCCCTGCTTGTTCTCTTCTTCCAGCTCTCTTACAACTGTAATTCCGTCAACTATCATATTACTTGAATCTTTAACCTGCTCAACTGTCTTGACAACTCTGTCAAGGTCAGCCTTAATTGAATCTGTAAGTGCTCCGTCTGAAAGATTAAGATGATTAATTGATAATACATAACATACATAGCAAAGGATTATACACGATATCTGTAATGAATAATTATCAATATCTGCCAACGCATTCATACCTGACATAAATTTAATAATTGTACTTAATATAACTATGGCAATATTACCAATTCCACAGCTCACTATGAACTTTCTGTCCTTGAACAGAATAGTCATGCTTGCTACTGGAAATATATATGCAAATGTAAGCAGTGATGTGCTTGTACATACTATATATCCATAAAACAAACCATATCCAACACCTAATATATGCTTGTATCCATCAGCTGATTTTCCTTTTATCTTAGTATATATAACACCAACTATATATGGGACCCAGCCTATAATAAGAAATGGAATTATAAACTTCCGATCATATGTACCTTTAGTCATATTTGACAAATACTGCATTGTAAGCAGGATATTTAATATAAGCCATATATTTCCTGCTTTAGTATTAGCTCTGGCTTTGAATTTTTCAGCATCATATCCCATATTGTATCCTCCGTTCCTTCGTTACATAACATTATGTATAGTATATATCTTTACGCATAATTATTCAAGGAAAACGTATTTTACTGTCGAATTCTGCACCATATTTTAAAAAAAGCCAGCTATAGGGTAACATAACTCTCCCTATAGCTGACTTTTATCTTTATTCTATCGTAAGTTTACATATTAATATTCTCACTATTACATATGCGTCTATTATCTTACTTACATACTTTCGTATGTTTCTGTACCTGAAATATTACTATAATACTATGATGTCGGGGTCTAAAGCCCCCGACTTTGATACCTACGAATTGTTCCGTGCTACGCACTCCTCATCAGTATCAGTATCTGTCTCGGCATATGTCTGCTCTGTTACGCTTACAATAACCTTCTCTAATACATCAGGTGATATTGATACATCTTTGTCCTTAGCAATATCAAGGTCTCCTACCTTAATACTGTCGCCTGGCTTAAGTTCTCCTATATCAACGCTTACCTTTTCAACAAGTGCTGATTTAGTTGCCTTATATGGAATTTCCTCCATATGCTGTTCAACAACCCCCTGTACCTTGTCGTGATTAACTAATACTATCTCTGCAACTGAGTGAACCTTTTCTCCTTCTGTAAGTACCTGGAAATCAATCTCTAATGTCTGTCGCTTGATTGGGTCGTAATCAACTTCCTTTACAAGAACATCATAATCTGTTGTATCGATTGTAAGCTTTGCCTCACTACCTTTGTTGCAAACTGATAAGAAACGCTCTGCTTCTTTCTTCTCAATCTTTACCGGTATTGATTCTGCAAGGCTTCTTCCAAATACATTGCCAGTTACATAACCTTCCCTTCTTAATTTCTTTGCCTTGTCATCCATGCTTCTTTTTTCAGCTTTTAAAGTATTCATTTATCTTTTCCTCCAAAAATCTGATTTGCTTAGCAAGCCTTCAACAAAGAGGTTCTGTTAAGTTTATCTATTCTTTATTACGATTTGTATTATAGTCCTTTGCAATTAAACAGATTAACCAAATTTTCAAGTTTTTTTTGTGCAATCATTACATATTTTCATTATAGTATTTTAACACAATCACTTTACATATTCAGATTTTAAATTATTTTATTACGAACATTGCGTGCCGGTATACCGATTTTATATTTATTTTATTGATTTTAATATAATAATCGTCTATTATATATCAGTAAATTGTATTTTTTATGTTTTTTTAATTTATTTTAAAAGTCCATTTATAAATTTATTATCGTAACTTTTTATTCAGGCATTTATACAACGGAGGAATCTATGCAGCTTATGTCATCATTGCAGCTTGAGGCTTATAATTACATTAAGAATTTAATTTTTACTCACCAGCTCGATGTCAACACACTTTACTCAGAAACTAAATTATCCAAAGAACTCGGCATATCAAGAACACCTATGAGAGAGGCTCTGCAATGCTTAAGCCAGGATGGTTATATCACAGTTATTCCAAGCAAAGGCTTTCGCATAAGACAGTTAAGCCAGAAAGATATGAGGGAAACTATCCAGATAAGATGTGCCATTGAAGGATTTTGTACACAATGCCTGGCTAAAGAATATCAGACTGCTAAAGGTCAGAATACAATACAGAAGCTTGGTGAAATTCTCAAACATCAGAAAGAAGCACTTGCTCTTGATGATAACTACGAAAGCTTTATCAATTACGACCATGAGTTTCACCTGCTCTTAGTTAATTACATTGAGAATGAGGAGATTAATCATATGTTCCAAAAGCTTATGTATCTTATCCGACTTACAACACAGTCAGCACTTGAGGTTGAAGGCCGTATTAATGGAACAATAGATGAACATTCTGAATACTTTGAGAACCTGAAAACTGGCAATGGCAATGAGGCATACAGAATCCTTATCGACCATCTTATGATGCCTCTTAATATCGTCAGGACAGAACTTTAATTTATGGAGAATATAGTCAAACAAAACCGCTTGCAACTAATGTTTATCATTAATTACAAGCGGTCTTTTTATATACTCATAAAGTATTTAATTAAATTGACAATCGTCTGTTATATCCAGAATTATTAATTATAACTGAGGACCAGCAGCTACTAAAGCCTTACCAGCTTCGTTGCCTGTATACTTAACGAAGTTCTTGTTAAATCTTTCAGCAAGATCCTTAGCCTTTGTCTCCCATTCAGAAACATCAGCATATGTATCTCTAGGATCAAGGATACCTGAATCAACACCTGGAAGTTCTGTAGGTACTTCAAAGTTGAACATAGGAATTGTCTTTGTAGGAGCTGTCTTAATAGCACCTGAAAGGATAGCATCGATGATACCACGAGTATCCTTAATAGAAATTCTCTTACCTGTTCCGTTCCAGCCTGTGTTAACTAAGTAAGCCTTAGCTCCGCTCTTTTCCATCTTCTTAACAAGCTCAGCAGCATACTTTGTAGGATGAAGCTCAAGGAATGCCTGTCCGAAGCAAGCTGAGAATGTAGGTGTAGGCTCTGTGATACCTCTTTCTGTACCAGCAAGCTTAGCAGTAAATCCTGAAAGGAAGTAGTACTGTGTCTGCTCTGGAGTAAGAATAGATACTGGAGGAAGTACACCAAATGCATCAGCTGAAAGGAAGATAACATTCTTAGCAGCTGGAGCTGAAGATATAGGTCTTACAATATTCTTAATATGGTCAATTGGATAAGATACACGAGTATTCTCTGTTACGCTCTTATCAGCAAAGTCAATCTTACCATTCTCATCAAGAGTAACGTTCTCAAGAAGAGCATTTCTCTTAATAGCATTGTAGATATCTGGCTCTGAATCCTTATCAAGGTTGATAACCTTAGCGTAGCATCCACCTTCGAAGTTGAATACGCCATTGTCATCCCAACCATGCTCATCATCACCGATAAGGAGTCTCTTAGGATCTGTTGAAAGTGTTGTCTTACCTGTTCCTGAAAGACCAAAGAAGATTGCTGTATTCTCTCCGTTCTTATCTGTGTTAGCTGAGCAGTGCATTGAAGCAATACCCTTTAATGGAAGGTAGTAGTTCATCATAGAGAACATACCCTTCTTCATCTCTCCACCATACCATGTATTAATGATTACCTGCTCATGGCTTGTAATGTTGAATGCAACACATGTCTCTGAGTTAAGACCTAATTCTGCATAGTTCTCAACCTTAGCCTTAGAAGCATTATATACAACGAAATCTGGCTCGAAGTTCTCAAGTTCTTCTGCTGTTGGCTTAATGAACATGTTAGTTACGAAATGTGCCTGCCATGCTACTTCTACGATAAAACGAACAGCCATACGTGTGTCATGGTTTGCTCCGCAGAATGCATCTACTACGAAAAGTCTCTTATTTGACAATTCTTTTACTGCAAGCTCTTTCACTGCTTTCCAAGCTTCCTGTGATGCAGGATGGTTATCATTTTTGTACTCATCAGAAGTCCACCATACTGTGTCTTTTGAATTCTCATCCATTACGATATACTTGTCTTTTGGGGAACGTCCGGTATAAATACCTGTCATAACGTTCACTGCGCCAAGTTCACTTTCCTGGCCTTTTTCATAACCTTCCAATGCTGGATTGGTCTCTTCCTTATACAGATCTTCATAAGAAGGATTGTACACAATCTCAGTTGCACCTGTGATACCATACTTGCTCAAATCGATGTTTGCCATTTTACTCTGACCTCTTTTCTTTCATATTTAACCTGGTTGTAGTGGGTCCAGGATATGACCCTGAAAGTTTCACGCATATATCATACCACACATTTTTCGACATTGTCAACCTTTGTTATGCTCTCTGCACCTTTATCATGTTTGTCGTGCCGGAAATTCCAACCGGAACCCCCGACGTATATACCGCAACGTCGCCTTTGCATAAGAATCCCTGTTTGAGACATTCCTCTGTCGCGTAATCAAAAAGTTCAAAAACTTCCTGTTTTTCTTCTAATAATATAGGAGTAACGCCCCATGACATATTGAGCTGTCTTGTCACTTTTTCGGACATGGCGCAACCAACGATATCGCAGCCCGGGCGGTAACGCGAGATCATGCGGGCCGATCTTCCGGATTTGGTTACCGTAATGATGACGCGGGCATTGAGATCGTGCGCCGTCGTGCAGGTCGCATGGCAGATGGCATCCGTAATGTCCGGATTGGCTTTCCGCTCGTGGTTAAAGAACCGCTTGCAGTAGTCGACGTCCGCCTCGGTTCTCTCGGCGATGCGCACCATTGTTTTCAACGCTTCCACCGGATATTTTCCGGCAGCTGTCTCTCCCGAAAGCATGATGGCACTCGTTCCATCGTAGATGGCATTGGCGACGTCGGCTGTCTCTGCTCTGGTCGGCCGCGGATTTTTCATCATGGAATCGAGCATCTGTGTCGCCGTAATTACCTGTTTTCCGGCTTCATACACTTTGCGGATGATCATTTTCTGGATAACCGGCACCTCTTCATCCGGCACCTCGACTCCCATATCCCCGCGAGCGATCATAATTCCATCCGAGACGCGGATAATTTCATCGATCCTGTCAACACCTTCCGCATTTTCGATCTTTGCAATGATATTGATATCTTTTCCCCCATTTTCGTCCAAAAGCTTACGAATCTGCATGACATCCTCGGCGGTTCTTGTAAAAGACGCTGCCACAAAATCGATGTCCTGGCGGATTCCAAATAAAATGTCCTCTTTGTCTTTTTCGCTCATATAAGGCAGATGGATGTGCACACCCGGTACATTGACGCCCTTGTGGTCTGAGATCACGCCGCCGTTTACAACGGTACAAATAATGTCTTCGCCCCGGATTTCCTTCACAATAAGTTCAATCAGTCCATCGTCGATCAAAATCCGGTTCCCCGGCTTCTCATCCTGATATAACTGTGGATACGTAATGGACGCCATCGAAGCATTTCCGCGGATTTCACGGCCTGTCAGCACAAACTGCTGCCCCGGCTCCAATGTCACTTTTCCTTCTTCAAATATCCCCGTACGAATTTCCGGTCCTTTGGTATCCAAAAGCATCGCCACCGGCTTTCCACATTTTTTGCGCATTGCTTTGAGGCGGTCCATCCGCTCTTTCTGCTCCTCGTGGCTGCCGTGTGAAAAATTGAAACGCGCGACGTTCATACCTCCCCGCATCAATTCTTCCAAAACTTCATCGGAATCCGTCGCCGGACCCATCGTACATATAATCTTTGTTTTTCTCATCAATAATCTCCTTTCTCCCTCTGCCTTCTACCATTCTTTATCATAACAATTCGAATTTTTTTCGTCAATATCCATTTAGTTAAGATTCAGCAAAACTTTCTATGTGTATAAATTTCCCTGAAACGTCAATGCTATACATAAATAACACGTAGCGATTCAGGTCAACGCAAATACGTGGGATGGAAATCCTGAATAGTTACAATATAGAAAAGAGGAACTCCTATGAGACGAAAATTAAAACTTGCCATATTCTGTATGTGTTTATGCTGGATCGTAGCCTTTGCACAGTTTGCAATGACCCGCTTTTATCTTTCACACAACGACGCCACACAGGCCTTTGCACGCAATCAGCTGGTCTTGGAAAGCGATACCGATTCTTTCCAAATTTTGTCACAAGAAGGTGGGCAGATAAAAGGACATTTATCCGGCGAAATGACTTCTTTGCAGAAAGAGCAGCTTGCCTCCCGGCTTTTCCACGTCTGGGGCGGGGCACTCAAAGATACGCATCAGACTTCCAACTATTATGTCGCCTATGGCTACACTTCCGGAATTGCTTTTTGCAAAAAAATAAACGGTCAGAGAATCAACTTAAATCTCGCCATAACCTATGACGAAATCTCCGATGAAACGACCGTTATCTTGGAGTTCCTTTATTAAATACGGATTCTTAATCGCGGACTTCGATACGTAGTCCGCCGATGCCTTTCACATAATCTTTGGTAATGGTGACGTGTCCGATCATGTCATCCTTCGGAATCTGGTACATGATATCTAACATCGTCTCTTCCAATATCGAACGCAGTGCTCGCGCCCCCGTCTTTTTCTCCACGGCGCGGTGGGCGATCTCAAGAAGTGCATCTTCATCAAAATCGAGTTTTACTCCGTCCATCGCAAATAATTTTTTGTACTGCTTGATGATTGCATTCTTAGGCTCTGTCAGAACTTTAACCAAAAGTTTCTCATCCATCTGCTGCAATGCAAATACGATCGGCAGACGTCCGATAAATTCCGGAATCAATCCATAACCACGGATATCTTCCGTCTCAACCTTGGAAAGAATATTCTCATCTTTGTCGAGATCATCTTTTAACTGTGACTCAAATCCGATATGACCATGTTTTGTCAGACGGCGCTTGATCACATTTTCCAATCCCGGAAATGCTCCACCGCAAATAAACAAAATATGGCGGGTATTGACGGTCGTCATCGGAACCATCGCATTTTTGCTGGTAGCTCCTACCGGAACTTCGATATCTGCGCCCTCAAGAAGTTTCAAAAGAGCCTGCTGTACCGATTCTCCGCTGACGTCACGCTGATTGGCATTTTCCTTTTTCGCAAGTTTATCAATCTCATCGATGTAAACGATACCACGCTCGGCGCGCTCTACATCGTTGTCCGCATTTGCAAGCAGTTTGGAAATAACGCTTTCCACATCATCGCCGATATAACCGGCTTCGGTAAGTGCTGTCGCATCGGTGATCGCAAGAGGTACCTGCAAAACACGTGCGAGGGTCTGCACCAAGAACGTTTTGCCGCTTCCTGTAGGTCCTAACATCAGCATGTTGGACTTTTCAATCTCAACATCCCAGTCCATCTGATTGGTATCGCCGGCTTCTTTGGCTTTTTCCTGCTCTTCCATCGCCGCGATTCTTTTATAATGGTTATATACACCTACAGAAATGACCTTTTTGGCCTGATCCTGTCCCATCACATATTCATCCAGTCTTCCTTTGATAATATGAGGGGCTGGTAATTTTTGGATATCAAGTGCAGGCACCTCATCATGGGTTTTCTTTTTTGTCTTTACCCGGTGGCGTTCCTGCATTTCTTCCGGCATGCCGCCAAATGGATTGGTCAGATTGATAAATTCAATTCCCGGCATCCCATTCATCGGAGGAATCGTCCCTGCCCCCATCGATCCATTATTAAACATATCAAACGATTTTTGCAGGCAATCGGAACAGATTGATATATTGTTCGGAAGATGAATCATATTGTTCACCAGACTCGACGGCCGGTGGCACAAATAGCAGAATGTTTCCCCTTTGTTTTCATCATTTTTATTATTTTCAATGGTATCTTCATTTTGTTTTTTGATTTCTTCGCTCACTATTTTCTCCATTTCTATACTAGTTTCATTATAATATGTCCAAAAGGAACCATTATTCTACGGCATTTCTGCCGAGAATAACAGTTCCTTAAATTATAACTTATTTTTTCTGATTAGTAAAGAAGTTTTACCAAGGCATAATCTGACTTCCGTAGGAATCGTCGTAGGAGTCATTTCCATATCCGTATGGGTTACTATTGTTTCCATCGGAACTTCCGTCAGAGTTTCCATTGGATCCACTTGAATTTCCCGAATCCTGTGATCCATTGTCCAGTTCATTGAGTGTTTCTGAGCCCTTCAAAGTAACTTTGAGATCCTGCTCTTTGTACTCACCATCCTGGCTTCTGGATATTGTTACCGTAATCTCGGTACCTGCTTTTGTATTATTTACCTTATTCTGTACCTGCTCGATCGTAGATACTTTGGCATCGTTGATCTTTGTAATGACATCGCCTTTCTTGATGCCGGCTGCTTTTGCTGCGCCACTGTCGGACACTTCAGAAACATACACGCCAACCGGGATGCCATAAGCTTCGCTGACAGAATCGCTGATTGTCTTACCGGTAATTCCAAGGTAACCTTTCTCACTGTCGCTGAGCACTTCTCGTTTCATCAATTCATTAATAATCGGAATTGCGTCACTCATCGGAATCGCATATCCAATTCCTTCCACTTTGGTATCTGCATATTTCACGGAGTTAATACCAATGACGTTGCCGTTTACATCGAGCAATGCTCCACCGCTGTTACCGGGGTTGATAGCGGCATCCGTCTGAAGAAGTACCATTTTATTGGATCCGCTTCCATTTTCATCGCCAACTTCAACTTCTCTGTCTTTCGCACTGATATAACCAACAGTTACGGACTGACCGTATCCAAGAGCATTTCCGATCGCGATCGCCATCTGGCCGACTTTTACATCGTCAGAATGTCCCAATGCTGCAATCTTTATCTTGCCCTTTGTTTCTTCTTTTAAGTCGCTGAGTTTCACGGTAATTACTGCCAAGTCTGCAGTAGAATCCGTTCCTTTTACCGTTGCTTTCGCCGTCGTGTCATCAATAAACTTGACAGTAATGCTCTCTGCACCGGAAACGACGTGATTATTTGTGACGATCAGCAGTTCTTTGTCATCCTGTTTCACGATAAATCCGGAGCCTGCACCTTCGGATGGGTATTCGCCAAAAATGGATTTCTGCATACTCGTCTCTGTAATGGACACGATGGATGGCATTACCTTTTCCACAATGCCTGACACATCAGATACACCTGAAATTGCTCCACCTGATATGGCAGTCAATTCCGTATTTCCGGAATCCGTATTTACTGTTCCGATCTCACCGGAATTTGATTTCTGTGTTCCAACCTGCAATCCACAGATCTTCACGATAGCAAAGAAACAAAATGCTGCAACGACACCAAATACGACTGCGGATAGTAACGTTTTCTTCATACCACCTTTTTTCTTCTGCTTTGGTGGTCTCGGTGGCTCCTGTCCGCCGCCCGGATTCGTATTTTGAAAACGATACATATTGTCAGAACTTGGCATTGGCTGCGGCCCTGCATCTGTTCCGGCAGTATTCTGTGTACCTGCCGCATCATCTGTCTGTGACGGCTGTACATAAATCGTGTTGTCCGTCATGCCATTATTGTTCGTATTTTCCCAAGGATTGTTGTTTTCTTCATTCATATCGAATCTTCCTTTCCCGTTTATTCATCTTCTATACTACTTTTCATTGTATATGTTGCATTATACCCATCAAATGTGTTTAGTTTGTGAATATCTTATTTTTATATTGTGAAAATGGAAAAAATACTTTATAATGATATCAGGGTCGAAAAGTCAGACACCGATTGTGCTTGCACAAGGAGGTGGCTGACCTTGAGACCCGTCAAACATGAGAATGCAGCACAACGTGCGAAATTCGAATGTTTGTAGAATTGCGTGAGTTGCGACAGCAACGGAGCAATTCGTAGATATCATTGCACCGCCAATGACAATATCATTGCACCGCCAATGACGATATCATACCAATCCCTAATTTGAAAGGATGACAGATTTTGATCAAAGGAAACCAAAAATTACTGAATATCATACGATTTATCATAGATGTGCTGATTTTAATATTTTCATTTATACTTGCTTATAAACTGCGTTTTGACGAGGAACAGAGTATCCTGATCCAATGGCAGATTATCGAGGAACCAATCGGACTTTACGGAACACTGGAAGAATATATGCAGATGCTTTTCCTGCTGATCCCATGTTACCTCGTGTCGTACTACGCCTTTCATCTGTATGACCCAAAACGAGTTACCAGCCGCAAATCGCAGGCTTACAACATTTTCAAGGCAAATGTAGTCGGCATTTTGTATTGTACCGCCGGTCTCTACTTTATTAAAAGCGGAAACTACGCCCGTCTGTTTATTGTAATTTTTGTAATTACAAATTTTATTTTGGAATTGATCTTCCGCCTGCTGATCACGACAATCTTACGCCGTTTCCGCAAGCGCGGGCACAATTTAAAGCATGTCCTTCTCGTCGGTTACGGCCGTTCGGCAGAAGGCTATATCGACCGTATTTTCGCACATCCTGAATGGGGCTATGTCGTACACGGTATTTTGGATGACCAGAAGAAAAACGGAAAATCTTACCGCGATGTGCA
>OLIW01000864.1_pt1 | contig 30397 bp, 32 predicted proteins | sample 1601321 | NCBI WGS metagenome assembly OLIW01 (sample SAMEA2452114, study PRJEB22498) | human gut metagenome
CCGGCATGTTTTCCAGATTGCATCCGATAAGCAAAGGAGAGCTCATGATACACCACAAACCGAAATGAGCTTCTTCTTCTGTCGGAGTAAGACCTTGTCCACCTACTTTACTGTCGTTGCGGAATCCGATGACCATCATATCCATGTCATTATAATGTCCGTTTCCGGCATAAGCCGACAGGTAGAGATTCTTTCCGACTACATATCTTAATGATCCCCAATGTGCATTAATATCTCCACTGATACGCCAGGAAGTTGCTGCATCTTTAGCCCAAGTGCCCGGGAAGGCCCATCGGCAAATATTGATGGAAACATCTTTGTTTACTTTGTCTATACTGTTCCGGATGGAAGTGTAGCGTTCCTTTTCATTAAGTCCCAGCGCATCTCCTCCGCAGTAATCAATTTTGATAAAGTCGAAACCCCAGTCGCCAAAGTATAATTGGGCGTCTTGCGGTTCGTGTCCATAGATACCAGCTCCTACGCCTGCTGCATCATTGTCCCACATGGAGCCACATGTACTGTTACCCGCATCGGTATAGAGACCGGCTTTCATTCCCAGGCCGTGAACGTAATCCGCAATTGGTTTCATCCCATTCGGGAAACGTTGTTCGTGGGTATGCATAATTCCGTTGTCATCGCGCTTTCCGAAATAGCCGTCATCAACATTGACATAATGATATCCGGCATCTTTCAGACCTTTTTTCACCATCAGGTCGGCTTGATGCTTGATGATGTCTTCGCTGATGTCTACGCGAAATGCATTCCATGAACTCCATCCCATGATGGGAGGATTGACTGTCTTTTCATTCTCGGAAAGGGTAGTTTGAGTTTTTGTGCAGCTGATGCACATAAAAGAAGCTACTGCTACTGTAAAGAGATAAATCCTGTTTTTCATGATATAATAGGTTGTGTTTTATTACATATCCGTCCTGAATTTGTTCAAGTGACTGAATAGAAATAAAGGGCAACTTACTGTACTCCAGAAAGTTACCCTTTATTTTTGTCGGAATGAGGCGAGTTAACACGTTTTTGCTCATTCGCAAGAATGGCTGATTATTAATTAATTGTGAAATGTAAAAGCGATGATATTCTATGTTTCTGTCCCGATTTCGTCCCAGTATATTGAGATGATTATTTATCGTTCTTTTATTAGGATTTTGATAACACTTTTGCATAGAATTCATTTATTACTATTTGTACTGATATTTCCGTCAAATGTTGATTTTGGGTCACAAATTCAGGGTTATATTTTGATTCTGTACGAAATTTTGCTATATCTAATGTAGTTTGACAAGCATCTTTCCTTTCTGCTAACCATCGGCATTGAAGAGGGGAATTTTACTGATAATGCTAATTCTTTCTTTTTCCATGTAAATTGCTATTTAATGATTGTATATTTTATTGTCATTATAGATATCTATCTGTTTTTATTTCAAAATAATTCTTATATTCAATTGCTTTAAACATTTATAAAATTTATATTTGTCCCTACAAGAGTAATATATTTGCCAATACAATGAAGAATTTAGGTCTATTTTGGGAAAGATTATATCCATTTTTGTGTACATTAGTAATTTGTGTTATACTATATGTATGTCAGGACTATAAACTTGTTAGGCTAATATATAACTCTCTTTTTGATGCAACTTTTTTAACCGCGATTTTGACAGCTTTAAGTATTGTATTTGGCTTTCTGTTGACGTCTTTCAGTACAATTTATAACTCTGAATCTGTTCCGGTTAAGGCAATTAAACAGTCTAAACGATTTCCAGAGCTTGTTGCATACAATAAAGTTGCTGTACGGTGGATATTTTATTCTGTTATATTGAGTTCCATTTTCTTATTGTCATATAAATTAGATGCTACTATATTCTATTATGACTATTTTGTTGCAGTTTGGGTTTATTCAACTATTTACTCAATATTTTTAAGTTTTCGTTTTCTAGACCTTTTTTATGCATTAATTTAAATTTTGTCCTACAATGTTGGCTACTTCATTATGATATTGTTCATATACAGAGGTTATTCCTCTTTTTCTATCCGTTGGTTGTAAATGTGATGCGACATTCGGCTCCTCAAGTGTGAAGGTTCCTCGAATTTTATCTAAAAAGAAGTTCACATCTTCTTCTACTAGTTCTCCTTCATTGGTATTAGCAGTAGTCTTTCTGCCTTTAATAATTAATTTATTCTTTCGATCAAATGATGCTCCTACATTCATGTGGCTGAAAATGTTTATGAATTTAAGTACTTCTCTTTTGGTTATTCCTCCTTCAACTTCTTCAGCTTTTACCATTACTGAAATCGTTTTAGTAGCATTTAAATCACTTGCTAATGCTTTAAAGTTTTTAATAGCTCCCCTTTCAATATTATTTCTAATCAATTGTAAAGGGTTAGCTACTTTACATTCCATTGAATCTATTAACACCATATTGTTAACTCTGTCATATGCCTCTGATTTTAGGACTGCAGCTAATGACATTGAAAAATTGTTAATCACATCTCTGGCTAAACCAATAAAATAATCACATATTCTGTTTTCGTTTAATCCTACGCGATTCGATTCAATATACATTGTATTTGTCTGTATGTCATATAATATGGTATTGGGATATGCTAGCCCTTGTCCTTCGTCTAAAGGGATAGCAGTATAGTCATCTTCTTCCCCTGGTTTATGAGCAGGAGGAATGCCTATCTTTTGGGTTGTTACGAATAATCCTGTAATTGTTCCATTATTGTTCTCTTGAACAAATTTTAGCTCCGATGTTTTGTATTGATTAATTTGGAAAGGCTCATGAAAATGTGAATTTAGAAGTATATCTCTAAAAGAATTAACTCCTGTATATTCAACCATATATACCGTAACGTTTTTTTTTGCCATAATATTAGTATTTAATGATTATATATTCTATTTTTCCAAATCCGATCCGCTTGCATCTGCACATTTGGCATTGCCTACCTGATGGACATGCATTTTTTTCCTTTCAGATTGTAGCTCCTCAATAAGACGCTGCTGCGAGCAGATAGTTTCTGCCTGCTGTTTTATGATATCATACGTATCTTGTGGAATGAAAACTCCATTTGGCAGAGTATTATTAGAAGGTTGTATTTCTTTCGTTTTCTCTCCTCTTCCAGTAAGAAGCCACTCTGTATTAAGATCTGGGAATTTTAGAGTAATGCTCTGTAATTTCTCGGGGCTTATAGATTTTCTTATGTTATTTACATATCCATTTGACAGACCTACCTGAGATTCAAACCTGCTTTGGCTTAAACCTTTATATTTGATGAAGTCTATAAGTCTTTCTTTTACAGTCATATAGCGTTTGTTTACTAAATTATTTTTAATCACATAGAAAAATGCTCTGTGTATTACTTGTTTATTACAGATAAATGCTCTATGTTTGCATCGTGTTATAAAAACAACACTACGAAGTTAATAAAACATCTTGTAATAACATTAGTATAAATTAAAATTTTATCAATTATGGTATTTAGTAAGTACATACAAAGTCTTCCGAATCAGCAAACTGATACAATAAAAAAGATTGCTGACTTGACAAGCTCAACTACTACATCTGTGTACCGGTGGATAGCAGGTAAAGCTCGTCCGCCTTTAGTTAAGCAAAAATTGATTGCCGAGTTTCTTGGATTTAAACTAGAGGAACTTTTTCCACTCGAAGAGAAAGGAGGTGAAGCATGATCTTGTGTAATATTGAGTTTTATTCTACTCCTGATGGTGAAGTCATGGTAAAGGAATGTAATCAAGCTGTTCGTAAATTGGAAGAATCGGATCGTGATCTGATTTTATCTTTCTTTATTGCTATCAGAGATAGGTATCCGGTTGCTTTTAAAAGATTGAGTGAGCTTTATTCTAAGAGCGAAAAAAATCGTCTGCATTTTGAATATAAAATAGTCCATCGATTTGCTCGGTGTAATTTTGGTGAGTATGATCAACAGAATTATGATATTGACCGGAATGGATCTTTTCAGTTTGAAGAAGTGCGTTGCCCTCTCCGAGGTGAATGTCAAGATGAGGGAGTTGTTTGTAAGCCTCTGTTAGATTCAAAGTTATCTGCCCGAGAGCTTGAAGTATTAGCTTTAATTGCTGAAGGGCTACAGGCTACTGAAATAGCGAATGAATTATCAATTTCAACAGCTACAGTAAACCGGCATCGGGAAAATATTAAGGCTAAGTTGTGTTTAAAAACGATTGGACAGATGGTAAATTATTATTTGACTAACATGAAAAAATGAATAATATGGAAATTAAGAGACTACTAAACCACAATCTTCTTGCCGGTATCGTGGAGAGAGTGCATGAAGATAATCTTCCTGTAGAGATTTGTGTAGGTGAGAATAAAAATGGGATGGTTGATGTTTTATTTGTGTATCCGGATACATTTCAGGATGAATTTGAACCCTTAATGGACGGTGTGTTTAATGAGGTGTTTGGTCCGTTAGAAGGAGGTTTTGAGCTATGAATACGCCATGTTTTACCAATAACTTGCTTGCCATGCAAGAAAAGTTATATCAATTTGCCTATCGATTGACCACTAATGCTGATGCAGCTCGTGATCTACTTCAGGAAACCTCTCTTGCAATATTGGATAACGAGGAGCTATATACTCCTAATACCAATTTCTCTGCCTGGTGCCATACAATAATGCGTAACTTATTCGCAAATCAATATAGAAGGACGATGCGTGAGAGAGCTTATTGTGATACCGTGTCTAATCCTGTGTTTCGATCTTATGATTCAGCAGTAGATAGTTCTTCTGATACGTCGGAAATACTGCAGGTTCTGGATCTGCTACCTGATTGGCAAAAAGAATCTTTCATTTTACATATTTCAGGATTTAAGTATCGGGAAATAGCAGAAAAACTGAATCTCCCATTGGGAACCGTAAAGAGCCGTATTTTTCAATCTAAACAACAGCTCAAACTTCAATTGCAGGACTTTGTATGAACTAGATAAAAATGTACTAATATGAAAATACACTATTTTTTCAGAAGGGAGTATAATAGAGGCTTTTATAATCTTGAGATAATTGCCTGGTTGGAAGAAAAAGAAACGTCAAGACTAGGAGTTGAAAGACTTTCTTTTACTCAATTAGAAAGGTTGAGTATTTTTTTATCAAAGGATAATGAATCTTATCATAACCATCGAATGGAACATGACTTTGGAGAGAAGAGCTGCAACGGACATTATGCTCATACACGTAAGGAATTGGTTAATGCAATGAAGAAGTCGTCATTGCTACCGATAGATAGTAGAAATTACGAGAGATTTCGGAAAGTGGCCATTGGACTTTACCAAAAGCAGCCCTTAGTTGATTTTTCTAAATTCAAGGGTGTATATAATAATCGAAAAGTATACCAGATAATAATTGAAAAGTAGTCCACTGGTTTAGTTTTGCAAAGGATATTATTCTTTTATTTTTCTGGTCTATTTCTCCTCATATTTTGTGTTTCTTTAACTCTGTACGATTGTCCGCTCATGTTTACCAGATGTGCTTTATGAGTTAGTCTGTCAACCATCGCTGCTACCAGTACTTTATCTTTTACGATTTCTCCCCATCTGTCAAAGGATAGATTTGTGGTAATGATTGTCGCTTTTTTCCCGCTCTGAGTGATAGATAGGTGGTTAAATAATAATTCACCTCCTTCTTTATCACAACTTACATATCCAAATTCGTCACAAATGACCATATCATACTTTTCAAACCTAAGTTCCAACTGCCTTAGACTTTTCTGTGACCTGCATTCCCTTATTTGTGTGAGCAGATGTGGTACAGATGTAAAAAAGACCGTATATCCTTCCATACACGCCTTGATCCCTAATGCGGTGGCTATATGTGTTTTTCCTGTACCCGGATTCCCATACAGCACCACATTTCTCCCTTCTTTAATAAATTCAAGTGTTTCCAGTTCAGGTATTACCATCTGTGCGTCTTTGGGCAAATCCCCCCTTACGAGTTCCTGTAGATACTTCATTTGCGGGAACCCTGCGATTCTTACCCGTTGTTTTCTTCGCTTCTCTACCCTTATTTCCATTTCTTTTTCCAGTATGCGTGCAATCAATGTCCTGCATCCCCAGTTCTCTTGCGTTGCCAATGTGATAAAATCCTCCAGCTCATTCTGTAGGACATTTATTTTAAGTTCTCTGGCATAGTTTATAATCATTTCGTTTTCTGACAAGTAGTCCATAACAATATTTTTTAGTTTAAAGAATCTATTTGAGTTAAAGCCTGTGCACTGTCCATCATCCTGGTCAGATCCATAAGGATATCCATTGCCGCATCCTCTATCTGTCGTGATTGCTGCCGATGCTCTGGGACAGGCACATTTTCCCCGTTTCCATCCTGCGGCTCATTGTTAGCATGCATAAAGGCTTTAATCTGGTCTGCCGATACCTTATGCACTCCACGCCCTCTCAAAGCCTCATAGGAACGTATAATCTCCTTGTCTGTAAATCCGTTCTCGGCGGCGTATTGTATTAACAGAACAAAGTCTCTTCCATTATCCTGAAAATGTCTCTGGAAGAGTTCCTGTATCTTCACGGGCATCTGCATGAGCGCCAACGAACCTTGCACTGCTCCCGGCTTGCGCAGCAGGGTACGAGCGTAATGTTCCAACTGTATTTTCCAGTCTGCCACGCCATACACACGTTCATGCGCTGCCACCTTCGCCTGCCCGTGGAAGATGACAATCTTCTCGCTGTATATCTTAACCGAGACTGTTTTCCCCACTAATGTGTCGGGAACGGAGTAATGTATGTTCTTCATACAGATAGTAGACCACTTGTCCACTTTATAATCCTCCATTTGAAAGCATCCCATCTCGTTTATATGTGGCTGTAAGGCTGCCAGATCAGCCGCGAGCGACTCTACCTTGTCCAAGGTGGAGATACTTCCGGCTTGTGTGTTAAGTCCTTCACATACCTCTTGCAGGTGCTTGCCGGCTTCTTCTACCGAATCGAAATCCATCTTCATACAGAACGCCTTGCGCCTGACATACTCCACGCTACGTTCCACATGTCCTTTTTCCCATCCGGCACGCGCATTGCAAAAGCGGAAATCAAACTGGTAAAAGGCGCACATCCGGCTCAAAGCCTCGGTGGGAGTCTTATCTGTTCCTACGAAGTCTTTGACCGCCACGCGCATATTGTCATATACCATGACATAGGGGACTCCCTTAACCTGACGGAAGAAATTACGGTGTGATTCCATAAAGGCCAGCGTATTCTGATGACGGAACAGATAGGCATAACGCCCATTGCTGTGACTAAAAGTAAACACAGCCAGAAAGAAACGCTGAAGCTTACCATGTATGCGGAGTTTTACCTCTCCCCAGTCGAACTCGCAGTTCTCTCCCGGGATATAGTACTGCCGGATAAAAGCCTCTTCCCGTTTACGGGACTTTTGAGTATCAATCCCCGTGATATACTTGCATACGCTCGGATAGCTGACTGAGAATCCTCGTGAAAGAAGAAGATTGTGAATATCCTTCTTTAACATACATTGCTTCTTTAGACCACTGGCACGTTTGCTGGCATTTTTAGCTAAGCAATCATCTATAATGGATTGTACCTGTCCTGTGATTACTCTACGGCTACGTTTAGAGCTATCATACCGGGGCGCAGTAGTCAAAATTGTCTCTAAACTTACTGAAGGAGTATCAGCAGACAACGTACTCTCATATTCCTGAATCACCTTATGCACCGTTTTACGGCTGATGTCCAGTTCGCGGGCAATGGCACGTTTGCTGAATCCCCGACTTCTATACAAATGAATTATGGTTTGTTTATCCACCATGGTTATCATGTTTATACTTCACTTTTTGGTTGAACCGCAAAGGAAGTGGTTATCTTAATAAGTCTTAATATAGAGCATGTAATTACGATAGGAAAAAAGTAAAGAACACACTCTATTGACTAACCAAGTGGTATACTTTTCAATTATTATGGTGGACTACTTTTGGGTTATTATTTACATTACAAGAACATAGAGGACACAATAAACGCTTTCATGCCGGTTGGCCGCAGAGATAACGAATACTGCAAAAGCTTAAGCCGAATATCTGAAAGAAGGATACTACAGGCAAACACGCTTGACGATCTTCGGGCAGCTTTTAGGAATGACCGCTATCACAAAGTGAACCTTGAAGCTTACGCCCGCCACCGGACAATAGAATTTCGCCAACACAGCGGTTCTACGAACTTCACAAAGATGAAAAATTGGGTTCTTTTCTTAGGCCGAATGATTACCTTTGCACAACAGGCGAAAGTTGAAACAGGAACAACGCTCCAAAACCTGCCTTTCTTGACAGATGATCAAAAAATATATTTTAAACTTAGAACGAAAAAACTTAGTAGATAATGAATAATAGAAATTACTTATTGCAGGATGGCGGAACAATAACCGCCACCTGCGCTGCAGATTTTGTAACCAAACTTCGTGTAGGCAGCCGTTTTGATTCCGAATGTACGGATCAGGAATATATGTTCAACTTTGCTGACCGATATCACGACCAAACAGGAAACGTTATTCGTGCCGATTCTCCGGATAATTTTATTGAAGATTTAATGGCTTTTGGATATATAACTGTTAAATAATCAATCTGGTAAAGAAATTATTATCAGAAATTTTGTTTATGATAATAATTTCTTTATCTTTGTAGTGTCAAACAAAAGAGCTCTTTGAATGACTGATGAAGAAGCGCTAAAAGCGCGGGTAGATGAGTTAATTGAAAATCTTAACTACTACCTCCGAAATTATAACCGTCTCATTGGGCACGGTTATAGAAAAGCGGTACTCGATGCAGAAATTGAATATCTCAAGCTTGAGATACAAAGGTTATCTGCTCGGTAGAAAAAGAGTTCCCTACTCGACGGGGTAGGGAACTCATCTTCTTCATTATTTTGTTTTATTTAAAAATTATGTAAGATGGGAGTAAAAGAAGATTTTTTCAGATTAAAAGCAGCATGCCTCCAGGCTAAAGGTGATGATCGTGAAAAAGCGGAACAAGAGATGGATCGTTTCTTTGATTCGTTACAACCGGAAGACCAAAAGGAACTGCAGGCTGCTATTGATGAGGATTTTGCTCGGATTCACCAAGTGGTAGAGGATGCTAAAAAGATGAAAAGACAGATTGAAGTGCGAAAGATCTTATCTGAAGTGCTTCCATTCATCTCTGTCTCTGAATTTGCCAAGCAATATTTTGATAAATCAGCTTCTTGGCTTCATCAGCGGATTAATGGTAATGAAGTGCATGGGAAGGTTGCAACTTTCACAGAAAAGGAACTGAAAGTTCTATCTGATGCGTTGAAAGATGTGGCTGATAAATTGAATAATGCAGCAACTGTATTATCTTGATAAAAAAAGTAAAAATATTTTTGGGAAGTTTCGTTTTTCTTGACTATCTTTGTTTTGCCAAGTAAAAACCACATTTCAACTCCTCATATCGTGTAATCCGTAAAATCGGATTCCGGGTGGTTCCGGTTGGCACACGATATGAGGAGTTGATTTTATAATACTATGATAAAGGAGGAACAATTAGACAGTCCATTAGCTGTGATTTGTTTTCACAATATTGGGCGTAATCAGGATTTTGATACAGATTGGATATCAGATATGACTAATGAGCAAATTCGGGAGATGGTGCTGCTTCTCAATGCATATGGTTATATTACTTATAAAGAAGTTTTGAGGGATTATCATACAGCTTATTTGTGTAAGATCACTTCTGAAGGAATAAAATTTAGTAAAAGTGGGGGATTTAAAGAGCTGGAGAAAAATAAAAAACGAAAGAAGGCAAAGATAATAGGAACTGTTATTGCAATTATAGCTTCATTAGCGACAATTGCTGCTTTTATTTTCCAATTGCTAAGCAAATGAGTAATACGAGGTATCCTATTAATAGAATAGATGCGATTAAAAGTAATTGCATTATTATATTTTCAAGGTTAATTTTGAATTTAGGTTTCTTGTCAGTTGTCTTGAATGTATAACTCGGATTTTTCATAACTCATTGGTTTTGACGCAAAAATAATAATAATAACATAAAATTAGGTACGATTATGGAAAAAGAAAAAAAAGATCTTCGTTTGTCTGACGAAGTAGTTAAGCTACAAAAACATAGAATTATATTGTGGTGTGCTATAATAATTATCTCTTTTTTTCTTATAGTTCAGTTTTCTGTTGCAAATTGTGAGAATAAAGTTTTGGCTGATCAGTTTACGTTTGCATCTACGATATCATCTATAATTTTATCGGTTATTGCCATTATAATGTCTGTAGTATCTGGCGAGTCGATAAATAATCTTCTGCATAAATTTAGAGATGTGCATGATGAAATAAGTGATGTACCAAGTAAGATTGATTCCTCAATACAGAAAATGGATGATTCATCTGGCAAGTTCGAAGAAGTCTATAGCAATTTGAAAGATATTCCTCAACAAATAGAAAAAAACACAGAAATAATGAAAGATGTTTCTGGAGATGTCAATAAATCTATAAGCCACCTGTTAGAGTTATTGTCTGATATTCAGGGTAAAACGGATAAATTGGATTCAATAGAAATGAGTCTTAAGATGATGAAGGATCAATTTTTTAACGCTGTTCCTAGGGGTAATGAGCTTTCAAAAGATTTAGGGCTTACAGAAGAACAAACGGAACAGATAATAACTACAGGTTCTCCTTCTGGTGGATTAATGTTATATGCTATTAAGTTGGCAAAGGATAATAATAAACTTCTATCATTATCAAACCTTGCTTCTACTTTGAAAATTGCAGGAACTTATGATTATTTTTATGGGTACTATGTGGCAATGACAGCTATTGGCATGGTAACTTGCAAATTAGATCTCAATAATATGCTCAAAGTACAAGAATATGATAAAAGTCTAAATACATTAAAAGAGAAATTAATACAACGAGTGGCGAATGATCCTGATTTTGAAAATCAATTTAAATTGGTTGATGAATTTATAGATAAATCTCCTTCTGTAACTGTAAAGTAAGGTTCTCTACAGGATATATTATAATTGTTGTAAAAATAATTACAAAAAGAGTGAATGCTTAATATGAAAATATGTTGTAACTTTTAATATGAGAACAAATGAAATTATGAAATCCAGTAAAAATAAAGCTGATTTAAAAATAAATGGGCGGGAGCTACTTATTTGTTTCTTACTTTGTGTTTTTTTCTTGATTATTTTATTTTCAGTTATAGTATTTATTAATGTATTTGTACGTCAAGGTGTATCAGAAGATATTACAGATTGGGGAAATTACTCAATGTGCGTAGGGGCACTCTTTACCTTTGTTTCACTTGTGCTTGTTTATTTTACATATAGAGAACAATCAGAGGCATATAGAAAACAAGCTGAAGTAAATCAGCAACAGTTGAATAAAATTCAACAGCAATTTGAACTTAGCCAAAAAGAGGCTCAAATCTCTAACAAAATGTTTTTTGATTCTACATTCTTTAATTTACTTAATGTTCAAAGGCAGATTCATTTAGAGTGTGTTTCTGATAAGTATAATGAAAAAGGATGGGAAAATGGGGTTTTCTGTAAGATCAAAGAAAATATAAAGAAACAATATCCAAAATGGAAGCATATATATACAGAGGCTGATGATGTAAGAAATATTATTATAGAAATGTATGAGACATCAACTGATTTCTCAATGAGAACATCACCAAATGAAATTCCTAGTAGATATGTAGAAAATGATATAATGTATTACTTTCGTAATTTATATCAAATAATATGCCATGTACATAGGAGCTTTTTAGATGAAGAAGAGAAGAAGAAGTACATAAATATAATTCAAGCTCAAATGAGTGATGAGGAATTATTAGTAATGCTTTTTAATGTTATCCATTATACATCCAAAAATGGCAATAAAGAATATTTGAAAATATTAGATGACTATGGTTTTTTTGAAAATTTAAGGTCTCCTTATGATGATGAGGATATGCAAAATCTTGTATTTCCGATAAAATTATTGTTTAAAAAGACTACATTTAAACATTTATAGGAATTATGATTTATGATACTACTAGTGTAAATGGGAAATATTGGGCTTTCAGAGATTGGTGTAAATTGATCAATGACACATTTCATGAATATGTGGACTGTAATGTGAAACTGTTTGATGATAAAAAAACTGAATTAGACAAACTTTATGAAGAGTGTGAAGATGATGAAGTTGGTTTTGCTAATATTTGGATGAGTGAACCTGAAGTTTATAATTATATGTTTATAAGAGGTGCGTTAAATGCAGGGCTAATTTATATTTATTCTCAATTTGAGAAACAAATAATTGAATTGGCAAAGTTGGTAGGTCCTGAATACGCTCCTCCACGTGGAGGAGTAATTACAGATGCTTGTGATTTTATTAAGAAAAAATCGGAATTAGATTTTTCTTCTTGTCGTTCATCTTGGAATTATATTTTAGATTTCCAGCAAATAAGGCATGCTTGTGTACATCACGATGGAACTACATATGAACAACGGCATATAGATGCTATAAAGAGACTTAGGCGATCTCTGAAGATAAGTGAACATTCGGATGGAGGATGGGAAATCTGCTTAACGAGAAAGAATCTTATTGATATATCAGATAAAATGAGCTATTTCTTTGGATCATTAATCGCTGAATTGGAGAAATGTGAAAATCAAAAAAACAATAATCTGGATAAGATAGAAGGGGATTCTAAATTACGATTGAATTTCTTAAAGTAGGTAAATGATATTGTTGTTCTATAAATTATAAAATATGAAGAAAATAACGGAAAAAATAGCCTGGATATGTATCGTTATAGGGTGTGCCGTGTTTGGAATTTACATATATGGATTATGTTGTAACGACTATTCTGTACTTGGTGAGATAAAAGATACAGATATAGAAAGAACGGGGCAAATTGGAGATTTCTTTGGTGGTATAATTGGTTCAATTTGGGCTTTAGCTGGAGTATTATTATATTTTTCTGCTTTAAGAATGCAATCTCAAGAGTTGTCTAATCAGATGCGCGAAATGAGTGACAGTAAAAAGCTAATTCAACAGCAGCAATTTGAGACCACCTTTTTCAATTTGCTGAAAACACAACAAGAATTGAAACATAGTTTAAAAGGCAAGTTTTATAGTATTATAAGGTCCTGTAATTCGTTTGAGTATTATTCCGAAATATGCGAATCTGAAGCTTTTTTTAATCGTGTATGTTCAGAAATGAAAATTCTATATTCAATTTATAAATTAAGAGAAATTACTTTGTGGGATGAATCTCAAGTTAAACAAGAATTGTATTGTTATTATACTGCGCGTGAGTATGAATTAGATGACCCTGAATATGACTATGCAAAAGAAATTAGGGATATGTATAAACAGTATAATCAGTGTTATTTGGCTTATATATATGGAATAAAGACAAGAACAATGCAGCAGGCGCAGGAAAAGTCGAATGAAATGTTAATGTGCAGATGTATCTATGGGCATATATTTGGTAAATATCAAAATGTACTAGGACATTATTGTCGCCATTTGTATAATATCATAAAGTTTCTGGATAGTGAAAGACAGAGATGTCTGGATGAGATAAAGATTAATGATAAAAATAGGATTTCAGAAGTAGAGGCTGTGAAAAAAAGATTTTCTACATATGTTGCTTTTGTTCATTCGATGTTAACGACGAAAGAATTGTGTGTTATTTTTTACAATTCTTTTTTGTTTCCAAAAGCTAAAGATCTATTTGTTAAATATAATTTGTTTGATAATTTGCTTAAAGAGAATTTATTAAGCAAAGATCATGCAGAATTAATGGAAGGAGCTGCTCTAAAAACGTCTAAAGATATATTCCATCAAATTCTAGAAGAACTGAATGCTGATGATGCAAATGATAATCCTTTAAAACACACAAAATGAGAACAGTAGTATTTATTTTAATACTGTTAGTTAGCTTAAATATATCTGCACAAGTAAAGACTACTCAAAAAATAATATCAGAAATAGTTTCTTTACCTTATGATAGTACTCAAAACCTTTTAGATAAGGCAAAACTAGAACAGTATATAGGGCAAACTTTTTATCTGCCTAAAACTGAGAATGAAAAAGAAAGGGGCTTTTACGATTTTAAAAAAGATATTAAAGGGAAAGTATATAAACCTATTGGAGGAGCTTATAGCCGTAAGACTAAATATGAAGCTGTTGCTGGTAAATACTTCGAAGTGATAGGTATTGAAAGAAAAACACGTGCATATATTGAAGATGTGTATATTCATTTAAAGAATAAAGAGACAAATGAGGATTTATATTTTGATTTTGGAAAATTAGGTTTTCCTTTTATAGTCCAAGGGTATTATGCGAAAACTCGTACTAACATGATTGGGCGAGTGTTTTATTTAAATTTTGGAAGAACTCCAAAGAAATGTGTTGATTATTATATTGAAGAAGGTATCACATATAGTGAAGTACTAAAATTTGATGATAATTCAACAAGAATCCTAGGGGAACTATTATGGGCAGAAGATGAAATAGGAAGAAGAACTAATATAAAAATAGATGAAGATGAGAAAATTAGAGAACAATATGGAGAATTGAGATTAGGTATTGATGAGAGAACTTGTGAAATGATATGCGGTTCTCCTTTGAAAAAGAATATTTCAAAAGGAGAGTGGGGGAAGCATGAACAGTGGGTATATTCTGATAAATATATCTATCTTGAAAATGGAAAAGTTACCTCGATTCAATATGAAAAATAATTTATCATCTTTTTTGCCATCTCAAATATTATCCTCATATTTGCAGAGTCAAACATCTACGGAATGTTATCCGTACCGCGAGCTTCGGTTAATGCTCACGAAATTCGAGGGCTTTTTTTATGCCCTGATCAATCGTTTTCTGATGTCAGGAAAATGATACATACAAAATAGGCGGCTGCCTTTCCCATTACACTTTTGCTTTCGGGCGGAAATCTGTAGATGTTTGACGACACGGGAAACGGCGGCCGTTCTTGTGTTCTATAATTGCCGAAATGTCAAACATCTACAGTTATGAAAACTGAAGTTCTCAACACGCAATCCGTGTCTGCTCCCGACATCAATGTCGCTAGCAATGTCAAAGCTCTAACAGAGCGAGTAAATAATCTGCAAAGCCGTTATTATAGTGCTTTATCCCCTGATTGTGAAGTACGTACTACTTCTGACCGTTGGTATTTCCGGGCTATTGGATTTACTTGTTTCGGTCTGATCTTCTTTCCTCTTTTATTGGTGGCTGCTTATTGTGTTTATCGGGCAAAGAAGAGCCAGAAAGGAGGTGAGGTATGAACGAGAAAGGAAAAACTGTATTTGTCTCGGATGAGGTGCTTAAACTTTTGCGTATGCAATCAGAAGTCATATTATCTCAAGCTAAGATGCTCGAGGAAAATATTAAAATCCCTCCCTTCTCGGTGATAAAAGATGGGAAAGTAATAAAGAAAGGAAAAATAGCATGAAAGACCAAGAAGCAAATGTTACGAATGTTAGTGTTTATATTGCTGCTCTGCAGGCTACTTTTAAGCCAGCGTGGGACGCCCGGCATACAACACACTGGTTTACAACCGATGAAGTTTATCAATCTATAAAAAAACTGGATCCGGCGACCGAAATATCGAAAGATGATATATTTAAAGCAATGACGGACGCTGGCTTCAAGTTCCAAAACCGTCCCGGAGCATCGGGATGTGATTTTCGGTGGATGCTTGAACTAAAGAATAATAAATAATCAAATTCCGGAGAGTGAAGCTGTTCCTCTCCGGATTTTTTTGTCCTTTACCTTCCTTCTTTCCCTTAGTACATTCGCTAAAAATAACAGCGAATATGATTTCAGAAGATTTAGTCAAACAGCGATTTGTGCATGATACAATTTCTCAAGGTATCAATCTCATTTATCAGACTCAAGAGAATGTCGTCCGTACTTACCTGAATACCCGTTCAGGCCGACTGTTGTCAAACCTGCAGCGTAGACCATTCACTATCCAGGAGTCCGAAGGTAAACAAGAATACTTTATTCGTATTTTTCCGTATCTCCGTTATCTCGATATTCGATATCGACGGGGAAACGACCGAATCTCACGCCATATCCGGAGCAACCTGGCTTTGTATAATCGAACGGTATGGGGAGTGCTTTATCATGAGACTTTCCCAGAATTGCGTTATGGCTACAATGAAGCTATCAGAAATAAGATTCGTGAGCAATTAGAGCAAGCATTAATCTACGAACAATCTCAAAACTGGTAATATGGGAAAGAAGCATTTGTCGGAAGACGAAATCAAGTATATTGTATCTGCTGAATCTAGTCAGGCCCAGCGGGATATTCATGAACTGACCAAAGTTACAAAGCTGCTCAATAAGGAAGAGAAAGCACGTCGCACTGCGATGATCGAACTTGAAGCGCAAGGCAAAAAGAATACTAAGGAGTATCAGAACCTGGACAAAGAAGCCAAATCGCTTTCTAAGCAGATAACTGATAATAATAAAAAAATTGGAGCATTAACCAGGTCACTGGATGTCAATGCCATGACCGGACGGCAATTAAAGAAGGTGGCTAAGGAGTTAGCTGCTACACTTGATGATATGTCGGAATCTGCGGATCCGGAAGAATATGCAAAACTTAGTAAGAGGCTGGGTGAGGTACGTAATCGGATAACAGAATTGAAAGGATCCGGTAAGAATATCAAAGCTGAATTTGGGACGATGGAATCTGCGATAGGAAAGCTAAAAGCCATTGCAGTAGCATTTATTACAGTGAAGTTGGCAGGGTATTTAAAAGATATAGCTCAAAATGCATACTCAACCCGGAAAGAGTTTGCCAAGTATGAAGCCGTGCTCCGGAATACTTTGCAGTCGCAGGAGAAAGCTGCTGCAGCAATGAAGATGCTACAGCAATTAGCTGCAGATACGCCGGGTTCTCTACAGGAATGGACGGAAGCTTATATCAAACTTATTAATAGGGGGATTAAGCCTACTACTTCAGAATTGACTAATATGGGTGACTTGGCAGCCTCACAGGGTAAAAGTGTGGATCAGCTTATCGAGGCCATACTGGACGCTATGACTGGAGAAAATGAGCGTTTGAAAGAATTTGGTATCAAGGCAAGCAAGAGCGGGAATACTGTGAAGTACACTTTCCGAGGGGTTACTACTGAAGTGCAGAACACTGAAGAAGCGATAAAGAGTTATCTGCTAAGTTTAGGAAAATTGGATGGCATTTCCGGATCGATGGCTGTTCAAATGAAAGAACTTGAGGGACTGGAGTCTAATTTTAAAGATACTTTAGACAACCTATGGAATAAAATAGGTAAGCGCATGGAACGTTTTTTTAAGAAGGGGCTATCCTGGGCTGCTGATTTTGTTTCAGATATAACAAAGGTCATGGAACCTTTATCGGATACTTTTGAGGATCAAATGGAAAAGGTGGTCAATTTGGAAAGACAGCTTCCTGGTATGGCAACCCGATATGATGAACTTGCTGGTAAGGTTAACCGTAATGCTGAAGAACAGAAGGAACTGAACTCTTTAATTGAACGGATATCCTATATTGTTCCTTCCGCTGTATCTGAATGGGACCAATATGGAAACGTCATTTCTATCAATACTCAAAAGGTTTATGATTATCTCGCTGCAGAGAAAGCCCGATTGAATTTTGTTCATCGGGAGGAAATTAAGAGTCTTAGAGCAAAGAAGGAAGAGGCGAAAGCCGAAATGGAATCTTTGATATCACAAAACAAAAGAGGTAAAGCTTGGGCCGGTGGTACAGGGTATGGTAATACAAAAGATCAGGGGATGCGTGATATGACCGATGCAGAGATAGCTGTTAATGCGGAGAGGATTGCTGAACTTAAAGAAGAGTTGGCCGGTGTTACTGCCCAACTTGATAAAATTTCGGGTGATGGTATAGATAAGCTTGTCAAAAATCGGATAAAGGCTCAAGATGATGCAACAGAAGCGCAGAAACGATTCAACAACATGAATAAGTCTATGTTGTCGGCGTGGTTGAAGGATGAGAAAAATGCAGCGGATCAATACCGGGAAATAGCACAGGAAATATATGATAAGCGTTTCCCAACGTCGACGGCCGAGAAAGATAAGTCGGATCCGAATGCTGTTGCACTCAAGAACCAAGAGTCAGATCATGAGGCGGAAATAAATCGGATCCGGTTGACCGGAAGAGAAAAGCAACAAGCGGAAGAAGACATTAATCTGGCTATTCTTAATTCAGATCAGGACTATTATAATAAGCGGATCAAATTACTGGAGCAATTTAAGGCTAATGCTACAAAGTCGGCCAAAAAATCTGAATACCAAAAGCAAATCGTAGATGCTAAGTCTAAGCTGATCGATACGGAAGAAGCAATGGAAAAGCAAAAGATCTCTGCTGTGGATAAATTGCGTCAGGAGGATTTGGAGAAAGAGAAGGCTGTAACTGCCTCTCAAAAAATGTTCCTCACTAGTGAGCTTGCTGCAAAGCATATCACCCAGGAACAATTTTCAATGATGACACTAGCCTTGACTTCAGCCAGTGCTGAAACTCGGTTGGCTATCGAACAGCGGTATTTGAATGATATCAATGACCTCGAGCTGAAGAATGGAAAGTTGAAAGCTGATTCTGTAAAACAGGCAAATGCGGCTGTTTTATCGGCTGATCAGGATGCAGCCAATGCTCGTGCTGCCATCCAGACAAAAATGAATGATCTGACTAAAGATTTTAAAAGTCAGTTTAAACTCACTACGGTTGGGGAGGATTTGCAGGCGCAAATGAAAGTATTGGATGCAACTTACCAGGCACGAAAACAACTTGCCGAGAAAGAGCATTTGGATACAAAAGAATTAGATACTGCTTATCAGAAGGCTAAGGAACAATTAGTGCAGGATAGTAACCGTATCAATCAAATCCGCAATCAGTACGGACTCCTAAATCAAAAACAGCAATATGATCTGCAACTCCAACAGTTGCAGCAATATTTGGATAATGAAACGCTAACTCAGGAGGAACACGAGAAGGCCGTTCAGGATCTGAAGCGTGACTCATTTAAGAAACAGTTCGATTACTACTTAGACTTATTCTCCGGAGCTGTACAAGCACTTCAGCAAGCCGAAATGGATAATGTGGATGCTAAGTATGATGCAGAAATCGAAGCGGCGCAGGGAAATGCCGAAGAGGTTGAACGCCTAGAGAAGGAAAAGGCACAGAAAAAACTGGATATTGAGAAGAAATACGCAGATGTCAACTTTGCCATCAAAGCGTCTCAAATTATAGCTGATACAGCCGTTGCGATAATGAAAGCCATTGCCGATTTAGGCCCGATTGCCGGTCCTATAGCTGCTGCACTTATGGGTATAACAGGTATTGCTCAACTTGCTTCTGCCAATGCGGAACGGCAAAAGGTTAAGAACATGACTCTTTCCGGTGGAAGTAGTTCTTCAAAAGGATCCGGACAACGTGTTGCGAGTGGTCGTGAGTCTGGTGGTAAGATCGATGTTCGCCGGGCTCAAGATGGCAAGTTATTTAAAGATGCTGATTATAATCCGGATGCCCGTGGGTTTATTGATAAACCAACCGTAATTGTAGGCGAAGGACCGGCAGGCCAGTCAAAAGAGTGGGTAGCTAGCAATGCGGCTGTTGATAATCCTACGGTTGGGCCTATTCTTGACATGATTGATAAGTCGCAGCAGGCCGGTACCATCCGAACACTTGACTTGAACCAGGTTATACGGTCAAAAATGGCAGGCTTTTCTTCAGGTGGAAGTATTTCACAGCCTATTCTCTCATCCGGAACTCCCAAAGATGACGGAAGCGGTGCAGCACTACCTCCGGAATTGATGGAGAAGTTTGCTCATGCTATAATTGGTATCAATGAAAACGGGGTAAAGTCTTCCGTCGTGCTGACAGATTTAGAAAGGAAGCAGGAACTCCGGGATCGTAGTCGTCAAATCGGATCAAAATGATAAAATATGAAAATCACGAATTCAAAAACTGGTAAATCTTATCAGCTCACTCCTGGTACGCAACTTGAGGTTGAACGTCCTAATTTGTTTTTTAATGAATGGGGAGAACAAACATTGCCTGTTGATATACCTGATTCTGATTGGAATCAGAAAGCATTGGGATATCCTGATATCACAGGAATGCGCAAACTCCCTTCAGATATTCAGGCCACAATCTCTTCCGGAGAATATTTTTCTGCTTGTCGGCAGGCTATTCTGAAAGTGAAACGTAAAAAGGCAATTTCTACTTCATTCTATTTAAATGAAGGGTCGTTTTTATCACAGACAACAAAGGCTTCTGTACAAGAAGTGTTTGCAAATGAAACAATTCCAGGAGTGAGTACGGTTCAGCAAGGTATTGACTTTTGTCGTTCTCTATTATCTAATGAACATGAGCATTTCACCATTTTTCCTATCATAGTTGACTTTGACAATAATAAACGTTATGTGAATCGGATGGAGGTCATGGATGCTTCCGGCAATATTATAGATAGAAGGATTGAAGGAACTTTGAATTTTTATAATGTATTTCCTCGTATTGAAGTTGTTGACGATATTAATGTAAAGCTGGATCCGGGTTATTATATAAGTCCATTTATTCGTGCTCCTTATCTCTTACGCCGCATTTTCTCTTTTTGGGGATATACTTTATTAGAGAATTTCTTTGATGTGACAGAACCTTTTCGTAGTATGGTATTTATCAATAACACAATTGATTCACTTGTAAATGGTGACATATTACTGTCTCATTTAGTTCCGGATTGTATGTGTAGCACCATCTTGAATGTTTTCCGAAAGAAATTCATGTGTGAGTTTATTCCGGATGAAGTAAAGAAGACTGTTACTATTGAATTTTTCAGTGATATAGCGAATATGAAAGCGGAGGTTGATTTTACAAACTGTTTAACTTCCGAATTAGAGTTTGATGTATCTACATATCAGAAAGTCGGCATTTCTTCTGAAAGCGTGATTTCTGATGGGTATGATACCTTTGATTCAACTTCTGATCTGAAGGCTAAATATCCTAATGCATGTTATAATCCTGTAACTGGCTGTTATTGTCGTGTAGGGTATAATGAGAATGGATCACTTGTTCAAGTAATCTGTTCTTCTAATATTCCTTATCTGGATGGGAAAAATACTTTGAAGGAGAAGAAGATAACCTGTCCAGATGCTATATTCGCAATACTGCCAGAAACGAAAGATATATTAGGTTATTCTCCTTCTGTATACACTCGAACACGAGTTAGTGTTCCATATATCGGAGAAGGTCGGTCGCTGAATTCCACTTTGATTGTAAGCCTCACTTCAAATAATGATAATGAATCAGATGAAATAACGGCGTCTAATAAAGAACAAGTACCAATGTTGGCTTTAGTCTATCATTATCGGGATGGATATAATATTGGTACAAATAAAAACTATACTGTCGGAAATATAAAATTTGCAGATTATTCTTTATTATACAATGGCCCGGATGGCATTTATGAGAAATTCTATAGAACTTATGACAATTTATTGAGAAATTCGATGCTCCCAGTTAAAGGTGATATCCTTTTGTCCGATCATCAGAAGATGAATATACCGTCTCATCGAAAGGTGATCATTGAAGGACAGGAACTCTTTGTTGATAAGCTTAAGTATTCTATTGGAGGAAATAATGAACCTGTTGAATCGACCTTTTATACTACCCGATTATATGAACCTGTAGAAATTGCTATATCTGAAAGCTTACGATTCCCAGCCTTGGCGAATGCTTACTGTTGGAGTGTAGATAAAAAAACTTATGATATTTCCGAAGATGAATATAATGCAGAGTTAGTGAAACTGAACGTTGGTGCAAGAGAAAGCGATCATCTTCCTACAATTTATCCTCCATTCCCGACAAAGGAGCAAGTTGTTGAAGGAAAGTTCTATTATGAACGTTCGTTTGCATATTATCAGGACCATAGAACAGGTCCACGTACATTTCATCGTGTAGTGGCAAAACTTCGTCCTATAAAAACTCCTTACTAGCTTAATTCTTGTCCTTTCGCTTATTGCTCTCGAGGACTAATTTTACCATAAAAAAGAATTATGACCATTCTCCAACAACCTGATACATTATCATTGAGTGGAAATATTAAGGAATTCCGCATTGGTACTACTATAACAATCTCCTTTAGACTCTTGCAGGAAGGTGAGGAGATTGTGGCTCGGAGTTACGAACCGGGTGCGGATGGTATTGTTATTATTAATATTCGGGATATTATCCATGACCGTTTGTCTTTTTTGTTCAGGAATACTTCGATTGTGTATGAACAAAAGACAATCGTTTCTGCTTTCAAGGCCATTATATCTGGTACTGAAGTTGAATTTTCTGCAGTACGTTGTGGAGTTGATATGCTTGCTGAAACACCATCGAATTTCCTAATCCGGAACTTTCTGACTTGGCAACCGAATGTTAAACCTGTTACATATTACTCTCCTGAATTTCTAACATATTATGCTGTTCGGGAATGCCAGGTAAAGCTTCATGCTTATTTCACGGATGAATCAGCTGCAGTCATTTCGCAAAGCGAGATAACTTTGGCCGATCTAACTAAAGGCAAGGCTTATACGATCCCTTTACAGTATGCTTCTGTTGCTGAAAAACTCGGTAATAAGATGCCAGCTTATTACGATGTGTGGGTTGAAGATGTGGGAGGGGAGCGACTGTCATATACTCAACGGTATTATGCTTCAGATATGAAATCTGAAACCGAGCAATGGGTGTTATTTGAGAACTCGCTTGGCGGCATTGATACATTTCGTGCATATGGTTCTACGGCTTTCACTGGGGAGCATACGCATAATATTGCAGAGATTGATGATGTTTCTCTTGAATACCGTGTCGATACAGCTCGTAAATTTCAAAAAGATACGGGATATCTGAACAGGAAAGAACGTGCCTGGCTACTTGACTTTTTCCCGTCTTTGAAGAAGTATTTATATACCGGTTCTTATATTCGTTCAATTATTGTCGTAGAAAGTAATGTGACGTATACGGACAAGGAGCTACCAAGCAACTATACTTTTACTTATAAATTCGCTGATGCTAAACCCTTCCTGAACCTTCAGAGGACAGATGTCCCTACCGGTGCACTTGAAATCGTAGTGCCTGAAGTCGGTTCTTTTACAGTGCCCCCTCGACTTATTGAATTTCCTCGCCTACCATTGTCCGAGGGGGCACTGTTTCCTGTCCAGGATCCTTATTCAGAAGGCTGGAGTGTAACGAATACAGGCTCATTGGGGGATTTTATTATAGAACGAATAGCGAAAGATTACGGTGGTGGTGGAGGTGTAGGCCATCAACATAATAATATTGACTTATTGCAATTAATGTCTTATGCTGCAGAGTATTTATTAGTTGCAGGAAAGAAAATTAAAGCGGGGTATGCGGATAAAGCAGATGTTGCACATGATTTGGATAAAGATGGTCCGATTTATGAAAAATTTATACGTAAAGATAAAGAAGATAGAACAAATAATCTTTTGAGACTTTTAGGCGGTACTATTACTGATAATATTGAATCGCAAGACTTTCTTTCTGGTGCTTTAGGTACGGGATTTCTAATCAAACGTGATTCTGTAACAGGGAAATCCTACGCAGAGATTGACGAGATATATGTTCGTCTAAAAGCCGTTTTTGATACTCTCGAAATTCGTCATTCCACTCATGTTGGTGGACAGCAGATATTGTCTCCTGCCGGAATGACATGTATTCGTGTTGAAGAGTACGATACTTGTTATCGTTGCTTTATGAAAGCTGATGACGGAAGTAAAGCTATACAAAATCTTTTTGCAGAAAATGATCAGGCCCAATGCCGTGATATAAATGTTAAGGAAGGCATCTATGAGAATGTCAGTAATCAATATTATTGGCGTTTAGTAGTTGGCGTTGGAGATGATTATATAGACTTGAGTAAGGATGATTGCGATACAGGGAGTACTGTTCCGGCTGCCGGTGACAATATCTGCCAACTTGGAAACCGTCTATATAAAGAGAGGCAAAATGCTATTGTTATCTCTTCCTATGGTTCTGATTCTCCGTCATTTAAACAATATGCCGGAATCGATTCCTATTCCCTTGAAGGTAGGGAAGTAACAGTGTTGTCCCCATCCGGAAATGAGCTTTCCGGTAAATTACATATTCAGCCCGGTTCTACCGGTTGGCAGAGTCTTGACGGGTTACCGGAAGGAATTAAAGAGGCGGCAGATAGTGCGATTAGCGGCATTGAATTTGGAAAGAATAATCTGTTACGTAATTCCGGCTTTACAGGTGACTACCAAACGGCTAACTTGAATTCGGACACTTCTCTTGACGAAACATCGGAGTTGTATTCTCCATCCCTGAAATATTGGGATGTGGTTAATGCGGTTGCGCAGGAATCCGAAATTTCCATGTCTGGGAAAGAGGTTGTCATAAAGTCCGGCAGTATGACGCAAGTCTTATTCTATAGAATTATTTCAGGGGAATCATATATCTTTTCTTTTTATGGTAAAGGAACAAGTGTAACATTCTCGTGTGGCGGTTATGCGGAAACAATTCCCCTGACAGATGAATATAAACGTTATATCTGCCGTTTTAGGACACTTTCTGCAGGAAGTATTCTATCTATATACTCTGCAACAGGTAGTTTCTGCGAGCTCCAACTGGAAAGGGGGACTGTTCCATCATCGTGGGGGGCATCCATGATGGATAACACTTCTGAACTGGCCCATTATCAGGAGCTGGAATATCTTGCGTCAGCAATAAAAGACGGTTCAGTAGATATTCTTGGCGGTCTGGTACTTGCTAATATACTGCAGTTAGGTAATTATAAGGATGGTCGGATGCATAAAGTGACGGCTGGTATCAGTGGTATATATAATAACGATGATGATGTAGTGCAATGGGGAGGCGGCACTTTTGAAGAGGCTATCCGTGCAGTTATGATGTTTAAGGATAACCCTTCTTACCAACCCAGCGAGGATGAATTGAAAAGCATCGCCAAGTTCGTTGTAACACATGGAGGGCGTTCCATTCTGAATGATGTCGTAGTAAGGGGGTATATCTATGCTCTTGGAGGTGTCTTTTCTGGAAAGGTCTCTATTGCAAATGAGAAGATTCTTTTGAATGAGGACGGTAGTGGTTGGCTGGCGAATAAGGCCATAATGTGGGATAAAGATGGTAAAGCATATGGGGATTTGTTTGATAAACAATATGCAATGAATACCAATTATGTAAAGTTGCCTACTGTACCTAAAGGTTCTATTAAGCAAATTATATTACCTTATTTTGTTGTTAGGGCAATATTAACATACGAAATTAAGTTTGCAAATCAAAGTGATTTTATTGTTTATAAAGAAGGTACAAACACGAGAGTTGTAACGGGAGATACACAAATTAGCTTTGGTAAATTAGGACATGGCATTATTAGACTTACAGGTATTTGCTTTGATGCAGATTCTTCCAATACAAGATGGGTAGCAGAAGATATAAATTTTGGTTTAAATGGATAAGTGAAATTGTCGTATGGAACTAAACGAAATAAAAAAAACGGCTAGTTGGGGAGATGTTGCTACCTCGATTAATGAAAATTTTCAGAAGACTTCAATGGAAATTGAATCCTTAAAATCTTCTTAGAAGTATTTCAAAGGATATTTCACTTCTGAAAGTAGCCTGAAAGCAAAAATTCCCCTTCCACGTGTCGGGGATTATGCCTATGTTGGCAATTCCTATCCGGGAATAGTGTATGCATGTGATGTATCCGGAATATGGTACAGTACAGGAAAATCCCCGGCTGATACTCCCGGTGTCGACTTGAATGATTATGCGAAAAAGGAAGAAACGGATACTATTAAAGCTCAAACCCTGAATAATGCTTCTGATATAGGTCGTTTGAGAAATAGTGTCAATACGGTTAATGAACCCGGTTATCATTTTCCCGACTCCAGCGGAAGTGATATAATGAATTACACGGAAGCAGGCTTTGACGTAGCAAAGGTTTCAGCACACCTTTTGTCACTCATTCTTTCAACCGGAGTTATATCGAAAGAAATGCTTTCGGATGAAGTAAAAGAGTTAATTAATACATTAAATATCGGTGAAACTTCGGATACAGCCTATGCAGGAGATAAAGGAAAGGCTAATGCTGATGCGGTAAAATTGCTGAATGCCTCAATAAAAGCCATAAACGATTCGCTAGAATCCGTTTCTTCTATTATGAAAGTAATGGAATCCGGTTATCACTTTCCTGATTCTACCGGAAAGGACGTAATAAATTATACGTCAGAGGGATTTGATGTAGCAAAAATATCAGCTCATTTCCTTTCTCTGATTCTTGCAACTGGCGTGGTAACATCAGATATGCTTTCAGATGAGGTGAAAAAATTAATAGCATCGTCTTCTGGAAGTGTCGATTATCTGTCCTCTATAATCCTGAAAGTGTTGGAATCCGGTTATCACTTCCCTGACTCTACGGGGAAGGATGTGATGAATTATACAGAGAATGGATTTGATGTTGCAAAGGTATCTTCGCACTTTATCGAAGTTCTTAATAGTTCGGGAATTTCGGGGAGTCTAACCTACGAAATAATGAATGATAAAATATATAACTTTTAAAAATACTATTATGGCAGGACTTGCATTTTTTATAGATAGTACTTTCGATACACACTTGGATGTATCTCCCACACCTTCGGGTGATATTAAAGTAACAGGTATAAGTATAATTGGTGAGGCTTCCATTGATGGTGTCTCCGGCACATATTCGGTATCATATTCCCCTGCATCCACAACACAGAAAGGCGTAAACTGGTCTATCGTTTCAGGAGCGGACTATGTTTCAATCAATTCTTCCGGTGTCTTGACTGTAAAAGAGGGTGCTTCCGGTAGCTTAGTGAAGATAAAAGCATCATCATCCTACAACCCACTTATTTATACAGAAAAAGATGTAACAGTAACGTATAATGATTCCGGTGCAAGTACGGTTATTTCTGAATATTGCAGGCATGTACTTGCTGATGGAGGAACTTTATTAAAAGGGTCTGCTGGGGCTACACAAGAGGAGTATGATCGCCATACTACACTTCTGGGAATAGAGCCAAAACTTGATTTTCTCGGATACAAAGAAACGGGAGGTGTTATTTCTAAACTTTATTCGATTGATTCAAAATATGATTGCGATAGTCTGACGGGAATCGTGCTAAATGATGGTATTATAACTACTACGGAAGCGGAAGGTAAGATTCTTTATAATAAGAATTTCAACAATGGTGATATTAGGACAGAGATGACGTATTTGTATTATGAAGGTCCGTTGAATACATATTCGACAACCGAATCTGTATTTGTTGCAAACATATTAAAGAGTTCATATTCCGGACGTTATGATGTACAAAGCGCTAATATATTCTACATGGGCGGTCTTATCAATGTACAGTATGCAGGTGGCATTAAGGCAGGGGACGGTTTCCCAGCAACTTCTCCAACGAAGATAAAAGTGGAAGTTGATGGTAATGCATTCGGTGAGGAATATGTGTCTGGTTATGTCAAGGCAATCTCTATCAATGATGTAGATAAACTTTCTACGCGTGTACAAATGACGGATTTCTGGTCAAATGATACAAAAGACGTTTCTTATATCAAGACATATCAGGGTTTTCAACTATGTATAGCAGGGTGATATGGAAAAGAAGATAGTACAATTATCCGATAAATCTAATAATCTGCAACCTTTGCCTGTAACGGTGTCTGATGCAGTTTATTTAGCAGGAATCAATCCAATACGGGGAACACTAGGGCGTTTTTCGGATGGAGAGGATGTAAATGGTCTCACTTTAACAGAGTTTATAAATAAAGCGTTCTGCTTTCAGGAACCATTCTCTTTCTTACATATATCAGACACTCATAAATCAATCTACGGTTTAAATAAGTGTAAGGAATTGATGGACACAAACGAGAGTATATATACGCTTGTTACAGGTGATTTGCAGCTTACTTCAGAAATGAAACAAGTTGTCGCATCAAGTGACAGGTTCCTTGTGATGCTCGGGAACCATGATGTAGCAGATGATTTCGCTCATAATCAAGCGGATGCGAAGGCTAATTATATCACTCCGTATATGACAACCAGAGCCGTAATGGGTGATCCTGAAGGCACAGGAAGTTATTGGCATAAAGACTTTGTTGTAGACAAGAATACTATCCGTATAATTTCCTTTGATGAATATGAATACACAGAGGTTGGAACACCATCAGGTTCACAACATGGTGTTGTGTATTCACAGAATCAAATGAACTGGTTTATTAATTTATTAAAGAATACTCCTTCTGATTATTATTTGATTCTTGCACATCATCAACCTGTTTCGGCTTATCGAAATGGGAATACGGGCGAGTTTGTTTCAGAAAAAGCACCGAATAATTATGAATACGAATCAATAAATAATGCTTCGGACAAAAGTAAATCATGTGATCCTCTTATTATTCCTAAAATAATGGATGCTTACTTGAAGAAAGCAGTGATAGAAGGCACTTTCTTTTGTGGTGATGTAAATGGTACTCAATTAACTATAAATGAAGATTTTTCCGCAAGTACTCCTTGTCAGTTCTTATTTCATATAGGCGGTCATACGCATTGGGATGTATGCGAATATCTGCCGCTATATCCGGAGCAGTTACAGCTGGTCATAGATCAGGATAGGCCACAACAATATAAATATTCAGACTTGATAAGAAGTACCACCGATGAATCGACATATTGCATAAATCGTGTAACAATCGATTTTGATGAAAAGAAAGTGAAGTTAGAGCGCATTGGTGCTCATTTAACCGATTTCGATACAGATAGACATAATGTAGAGTTTGGACTAAAGATATGAAGGAGAAAATGAAGTTAATGAATACTTAACAATATTGGAAATTTTATAGGGTAGCGTTATATTGAAAATTGTTGGACAGTAGGACTGTAGAATTGAAATCTATGTATCTGCAGTTTAAAAAAATGCTCCAGAAGGACTCTGGAGCACTGACTTTTAAAAGGCATCTTCATAATTTTTGATGAGTTCATTTGCTTCCTGAATGTCATGTGGAGTATAGATATCGGTCATGAGTATACTGCTATGCCTTGCCTGATCGCGAACACTTAATGTATCATAATGGCGTAACATGTTAGTAATGCCAGTATCCTTGAGCGAATAAAACTTATATCGATCCGGGAATTTTAGGTCTATTCGTACATGGCGTGACCACCAATCTCTAAACATCTTTTCTGATTTTTGTTTCATTCCTGGTCTGAATCCGTCAGAGAATAAGAAGCAGTCATTTGGCATCTTAAAAATATTGAGATCCAGCATTAAATGAATAACTTTTGCTGGCAAGGTTATAGTGCCGTCTTTTTTATTCTTTGATATCGTGTCCGGAAGAAAAATTGTTTGTCTGGCCAAACTAATGTTAGAAAGTTTAAGTTTACTCATCTCGGCCGGTCGGACGAAACAGTAATATAGTATATAGCTGGCTAAAAGAAAATGAGGATTCTTTTCCTTGAGATATTCAGTCAGTTTGCCTAGTTCTTCCTTTTTAAGCTGTGTTCGGAGCTTCTTTTTCCCTTTCCGGCCAATAGCACTAATTCCTTCTGTCGGATTTTTAGTGAGATAGTTTCGCTCGAGGCAGAAAGATGAGAACGATTTTAAGAATCCTAGATAATTATCCCGAGTAAATGCCGTGTTATCTCTGGTGATATACACTTCTTCCAGGAGCATGACACAGAAGTCTTTGTTGAATTGATAGATATAGGTTATCGGAATCTCTCGCCCTTGATTGTATAGTTCCATGTTATGAAGGTAGGAGGAGTAGGATTTTAGAGTCTCCGGACGATAATTCCCATCTCGGAGCATCTTATAAATATAGGTGCGGTACTTATCTGCGATATCCTTGAATAACATATAGGCGTTTCCCTGTTCTTGTTCTATCCAGGGGTTCCAGCCAAGCGAGAGTTTTTCAGATATCCGGATCATGTAGTCCTTCGCATACTTGCGACGCTCATTCGCTTTTTTTATAAAGTTCAGTTTAATTTTTTTTTCTTCGCATCTCTCCTTTAACCGGATCGAATGCGTAAAAGTCAATGTACCAGTCTTTTCCGGTATGTAGGACCGGAGGAGTGAAACCTTGAATTTCCTTAAGTGAAGACATTTTTTTTTATTTGTTTTCGCTGTCTTGCGAGAACAAATCCGTTCTTACCCGCCGTCCCGATTTCGTCCCGGCTGTTATTGTAAAATCGGGGTTAACTAGCTGATTGTCAGAAAGTTAACCCCGATTTTGTCGGAATGAGGCGACTCGAACGCCCGACCCCTACGTCCCGAACGTAGTG
>OLIW01000867.1_pt1 | contig 30300 bp, 22 predicted proteins | sample 1601321 | NCBI WGS metagenome assembly OLIW01 (sample SAMEA2452114, study PRJEB22498) | human gut metagenome
TGCGACCCGCATAAGCAGTCGGGTATACCCGACTGCTTATGCTCAACTTCCGCAATCGAAAAGTCTTGACCAACACTTACTGTCCTGAGAATCTTATAGCCTTTGATAAACACATCGGGCATTGTAGAACATTTTTCGTTCTCTTTGCCCTCTTTTTTTTCCACCATTCCACAATCTTTGACGTAGAGCGAAGTTAATTTTAAAAGATAAAAGTGATGAATTTTATCCGCAGTTTTTGTCTCTGTACGATTCTTCGTTTCCGGATTTTGAGCGCAGAAGCCACAGTGCTTTGATTGAGACTCTTAAGCAGAAGGAATTTACGCAGGAAATCTACGTCGAAAATTCAAAGCTTCTGGCGCTACTTTCATATTGGACATTTGAAAAGTTTGCATTCCTAGAATATATTGCAGTTGATTCTTCTTTGCGAGGTAGCGGCATAGGTTCCAAAGTTCTTGGCGCTTTTTTAGCTCAGCTAAACGGTAAAACCTGTATTTTGGAAATCGACCCTCCTGTGGACTATATATCAAAGAAACGCCTTCGCTTTTACGAAAAGCTAGGCTTTAAGCAGACGCCCTACAAGAGCGTTCAAGCCTATCTAAAGCACAATAGCGGGCAAATTATAGATATATTGTCACACCCGCAAGTTTTAGACAATCCCGCCTACGAGGAGTTTGACCGCGTTCATAGGCAAGTGATTTTAAACCCTGCAATTTTACATCTTTAAACTAGTCGTAAAAACTGAACTCCTAGGTTTTGTAACTTTTTGTTTTTAACTATTTAAAAATAAAAAGTTGACACTTAGCAGGAATAGTCTACACTTGTTCGAGTTTGCATTGGTGCGGTTAATTTTGTCGCGCCTGTGGTGCTAATCACTTTTAAAATTATTGATGCTATGAACCTTACTGCGAAAAAGACGAGATTTACTCTGCTAGGTTTGATATTGGGTGCGGCTTTCAGCGCGAACGCTTGGGAGGCCGGCGATGTCGCCGCCTGGCAAACTGGAACTTTTGAATGGGACGATCCTTCAGCTTGGAACAGGGTTTGGGATCTCGAAACAAATAATTGGAAGGATCTGGACCAGGCCGATAGAGTTGTGCCGTCGGCAGATGTAACTTTGAAGCTTCAGAACGTCACGTTAAACATAAACGATGGCCAGCAGATTCTTCAGAAGGGCATATCGGGTGCCTATTTTGCCACTGTAAACATAGTTGGCGTCGGTTCTGGGGCTGCGCCGGAAGCCCAGACATCTCTAAGTTTGCAAAACCACTTCACAACTGACGGTCAGACTCTTATAAATTTATCTAACGGAGCAATATTTTCAGTAGCTGATGGATTTTTTACATCCTTTGGAAATAGCAACTCTCAGAGGGGCGGTTTAATCGCTGAAAATTCAACCATTAATTCAACTATAAGGACTGCTTCAACTACGGATGTCACAATTAAAAATTCAGTTCTTAAAGGATCTGTAGATAGTTATTTGTTGCGGATTGAAAATAACGATGGCAACAATGCCTACAAGGGAACAAACGTAACTCTCGAAAACGTGCAGGCCTCATCGCTAAATCAGGGCGAGGGTAGCTTTATTTCCCTAGATTTAAACGGCAAGGAGGCCGTGACGAACGTAAAGTTGAACAATGTAACCTTCGATGGTGTTACCGATGCACAGTTTAGCGGCACTTACGTTACGGGCGGTTCAGATTTTGTAGTTTACGCCTCTGGCGAAAATAGCAAGACTTCTGTCGAAATTTTAAATTCCGACTTGCAGCTTGAAAATATGACATTTGGCAATTCCTCAAATTCATCCTCAAATGCAGGGACGATAGATGTAAGCATAAGTGGAACATCTCCGGATCAAAAAACTACGATATTGGCGAGGAATCTCGAGGTTCACAATTCAAGGGCTGAAAGCCCGAATGCGGGTTACAGCACTAAGGTCACCGTTACGGATTATGTGAAGTTAGATGTCGCCGATGTAAATGTCGGCTACGCAAACTCGAATTTGAGCGGTCAGGCTATTCTCAATATAGGCGACAATGTTGAAATGACGCTAAATTCGCTAAATGTCCGCAATTCGACAATGGCCGATTCAGGTTCATACACATTGTTTGAGATTGGTTCAAATACGACTATCACAGGCAAGGGCGGATTGAATTTGGGTTCGACCGACGCTGAAAGCGGCGAGGCCATAATACGCTTTACTGGTGAAAATTCAAGTCTATCGACTTCAAATTTCCAGACCAGTAACAGCGTAAAAAACGGCGGCAGCGTGCTGTTTGAGATGTTGGGCAAGAACAATTCGTATTATACTGCTGGTGATTTCAATATAAACGGCTATACTATCGCGGCCGTAAGCGGCGGCTCCGCAGGGGTAGTCGTTGCCGGCGAGGGCAACACTCTAACTAGCGTAAAGCGCATACACATAGGCTTAAACGACACGACTGGCGACTGGAGTTACACAGGCGCAAAGGCGTATTTCCACGCCAGTTCGTCGAGCGCCGACAATGTTGCAAAAATAAACGTCTTGCAATTTACGCTTGGTCTTTCCGGTGCTAAGGAGCCTATTGAAGGTGTAACTTACGATGCCCAGAGCGAACTATTCTTCTTGGGCAATACGAAAGTTCGCGGTTCAGACGGAGTTAGCGCGGTCTCAAATATTTACGTGGGAACTAGCGGAACTAGCCTTGGTGGAACGGCTACTATGAAGGTCTCGGGTTCAAACAATGACATTTTGGTGTCAAACCTTCAGATAGGCAATTCGGACGAGGGCTATTCAAAGACTTCAAAGTCCGAGTTAATAATGCAGGGCTCGGGTAATACTCTAAAAGTTTCAAACCTGCGCCTATATGCAAACAGCTCCTTTGTTCTCGGAGATAACGCAGGCGGTTGGATTAGCTTTATAGCGGATTCCGACGGCTTTAGCACCATAGAGGCCACAAATACTGATATCGCTTCGGGCTTTATAAGCATAGATTTATCGAGTCTCTCAGGAATTTACGAAAACGAAAAGTTTACGCTAATTTCCTGTGAAAATAGCATAGGCTTAAATGAGTCTAACATAAAGATTACGCTGCGAGATGGTGATGAAGAGGGGGCCGCTTACATCTCTATTGATTCCGCCGATGTCGGAAGCGGCTACGAGCTAAATTTGTACTACACAAGCTACGTTCCGGAACCTGCCGAGATTGCGGCGATTTTTGGGGCCTTGGCCTTGGCACTTTCCGCATATAAAAGGAGGAGAAGGGCTTAGTGGCGAGCGCAGAGAAGCTCAGATATTTGAAGAAAGGCCCTTCGCTCTTGCGGAGGGTTTTTTTTAGGTCAATAAAATTGTCAAAGTTAAAAAAAAGAGTTTTAAAAAGTACAATAATGTGCAAACATCTCAAACACTATGAATAATGTCTTGAAATTACTTCTCGACGGGGAGGCGCTCGATGCGGAGCAAATCTCCAAAATTCTTGCCATGTCAAAGGAGGAAGTCGAGGCGGAGTTTAAAAAACTTCAAGAGGAGGGAATCTTACTGGGTTGGATACCGGTTTTTAATCCCGATTTTGAAAATAAGAGCGTAGTTAGAGCCGCCATAGAGCTTAAGATAAGTCCGGAGCGCGAGGGCGGTTTTGACAGGCTTGCAGAGCGCATAAGCAAATTCGACCAAGTGGAGTCTTGCTATCTGATGAGCGGGGCTTACGACTTGCTAATATTTATAAAGGCCTCGAGCTTGAGAGAGGTAGCGAGCTTTGTTTATGAGAGGCTTGCAAGCATACACGGCGTTATGTCGACTGCAACGCACTTCTTCCTGCGCGCCTACAAGTACCACGGCTTTATGTTAGCCGGCGAAAACTCAAATGAGGATAAGCCTACTGTATCGCCTTAGTTTGGCGCTCTTTTGAGCCGTTTTCTAGTTAAAAATTTAAGATTATGTCAGCATCAAAATATGTAGCAAACCATGTTGCAAAGCTTCCAAAGTCGGGCATACGCGACTTCTTTGCAATCGCTTCAACCATGAAAGACGCGATTTCCCTAGGCATAGGGGAACCCGATTTCGTTACTCCTTGGCACATAAGAGAAGCTGCAATTTTCGCCCTAGAAAAGGGCAAGACTTCCTACACCGACAACCTCGGCTCAAAGGGCCTAAGGCGCGAAATTTCGCGCTATGTGGAGGAAAATTTTGGAATTTCCTACAATCCGGACAACGAGATTTTGGTGAGCGTTGGGGCTTCAGAGGCTCTGGATATTGCCTTGCGCGCAATTATAAACCCCGGCGACAAGATTATGTATCACGAGCCCTGCTTTGTGTCTTACAGCCCCAGTGTCGAGCTTTGCCACGGAATTGCCGTTCCCGTATCAACATCGGGCGAGAATCAGTTTGCGCTGAGCATTGAAAACGTAAAGAAGGCTTGGCAGCCGGGTGTAAAGGCCTTCATCATAAACTTCCCGACTAATCCTACGGGCGGTACCGCAAGCCGCGAGGATTTGCTAAAGCTTGCAGAATTTGCCAAGGAAAAGGATTTTCTGATTATAAGCGACGAAATTTATGCGGAGCTTACTTACGAGGGCACGCACACATCAATAGCCTCTCTTCCCGGAATGCGCGATCGCGTCATATTCATACACGGCTTTTCCAAGGCATTCGCGATGACAGGCTTTAGAATGGGTTACGCATGCGGTCCAAAAGAGATAATAGATGCGATGATGAAGGCGCACCAATACGCGATTATGTGCGCGTCTATAATATCGCAAGAGGCGGCGATAGAGGCTTTAAAAAATGGCAAAAAAGATATGGAATTTATGCGCGAAAGGTACAAGCAGCGCCGCGATTTCATAGTTCGCCGCTTTAATGAGCTGGGTTTTGACTGCCACTTGCCGCGCGGAACATTTTATGCTTTTCCATCAATTAAATCCTTTGGGAAAAGTTCGATGGATATGGCAAAGCTCATTTTAAGCGAGGCGAAAGTTGCGATGGTTCCCGGCAGCGCCTTCGGGCCTTCGGGCGAGGGCTACCTGCGCGCGAGCTTTTCAACAAGCTACGATAACCTCGTAAAAGCTACAGACAGAATAGAAAAAATCCTGCCCAAACTAAAGTAAACTTATGCAAGCATCTGATAAGAGTATCGCACTGGTCGGAAGGCCCAATGTAGGCAAGAGCCGTTTGTTTAACAGGCTCTTGGGGCGGCGCGTTTCAATAGTCCACGATATGCCGGGCGTCACCCGCGATATCGTGATGGAGAGAATGCGCTGCGGCGTGATGCTTATGGATACGGGCGGCATAGGCGCTACCCCACAGATGACCGAGGCCGTCATAGCGGAGGCTACGAACGAGCAGGCGGAGTTTGCAATAGAGGCGGCGGATTTAATAATATTTGTGGTTGATTCCCAAGAGGGACTGATGCCGCTTGATGAAAAAATTGCAGATAAAATCCGAAAGAGCGGCACAGATACAATACTTGCGATAAATAAAGTCGACGCCGATTCTCACAGCGAGAAAATAAACGATTTTTACAAGCTGGGCTTTAAGCACGTCTGCGCAATATCCGCCGAGCACGGCAGAAATATGGACGAACTCTGGGCTTGTATTGAAGACGAATTGGGACCATTGCCCGATATAAGAGAGGGAGATTCTCAGGCGGAAGATGAAAACCGCAGAATAAAAATTTGCGTGGCGGGAAGGCCCAATGTAGGCAAAAGCTCCATAGGCAATAGGCTCTTAGGCTCAAAGCGCCTGATTGTAAGCGATGTTGCCGGCACTACGCGCGATTGCGTAAAGTGCGATATAGACTTTGTAACAAACAGGGGGCAGGAGCTAAAGTTTGAGTTTTACGACACAGCAGGTGTGCGCGCAAAGCGCAAGGTAAACACATCGCTCGACTTCTTTTCTACGGCGCGAACAAAAGCTGCGATTGCCGCGTGCGATGTCGTTATGCTTGTTATTGACGCAATTCAAGGCGTGGCGGAATCCGATCAGAAGCTAGCAAGCGAAATTATGGAAACGGGCGCCGCCGTGATGCTTGTCGTAAATAAGTGGGACTATGCGGTGGAGGCTTTCAAAAAAGACGGCATATCGGGCTACGAAAGCGTTTCAAAATTTCGCGAAAAGTTCGAGGAGGCCGTGCGCGAAAAGCTATTCTTTTTGTGCGACTCCCCAATCCACTTTGTCTCGGCAAAGGCCGACAAGGGCATGGAGGGGCTTTTAGTTGCGGCGGCAAGGCTCTATAAAAAAGTAAATTCAGACTTGCCGACTTCAAAAATTAACGCAGCCCTGAAGCGCCTAGTCGATGAGAACCCGCCAAAGTATGTAAACGGCAAGCGCTTTAAAATTTACTACGCCCTTCAGACATCAAAGAAGCCGCTGACATTGCGCCTCTATTGCAATCGCAAGGAAAACCTGAGCGACGCCTACAAGCGTTTTTTGGAGAAGGCCTTGCGCGAGGAGTTTAAGCTTGGTGGAATTCCCATTTGCTTTGACTTGATGGGAAAGACAAAAATTTCAGCCGATGTTCGCATAGGGCAAACGCGCGCTAAAAATGGTGTTAAAAAAGAGACCGCAAAGCAAAAGCGCAAGCCGGAAAAGAAAAAGGGAACGGACCCTCGCAAGAAGCATTCGCTGCGCAAGCTAATCGCCAAGAAAGAGGCGATGAGGCAAAAATTCAAGGCTCTTAAAAAATGATAAATATAGCATTCATGGCTTCCGACGCCGTAGCGGTGCCGGCAATGCGCGCGCTTTTAGAATCTAAAGAAGTGCGCTTAAAGTGCGTGGTTTCAAACCCAGACAGGCCCAAGGGCAGGGGGGGCAAGACTTCGCCAAACAGTGCCGCCATGTTTGCGTTAGAAAACAATATAGAGCTTCTTCGCCCCGAGAAATCGCCATCGGCCGAGTGTGTGGAGTGGCTTAAGTCAAACGAGGTTGAGGGAATTGTCGTTATGGCATACGGCAAAATTTTGCGAGATGAAATTCTCTCTTACGGCAGCTTGCCCTGCTTAAATTTGCACGGCTCGTTGCTTCCCAAATACAGGGGGGCTTCTCCCATAGAAACGGCGCTTGCCCTCGGCGAGGCAAAGACGGGCGTAAGCCTTATGAGGGTCGTAAAGAAGATGGATTCGGGCGATGTCTGCGCTAAGATTGAGATTGAAATTTCGCCGCGCGAAACGGGCTTAAGCCTCCGCGAAAAAATAGCCCAAGATGCCGCGAAGTTGCTTTTGGAAAATTTGTCGGATTGGATAAATTCAAGGTTAAACTTTACTCCGCAAGACGATGCTTTGGCAACCTACGCGCGTAAGCTTACAAAGGCTGATATGTATCTAGATTTTAGAAAGAGCGCCCGCGAGCTTGACTTGAGAATCAGAGCCTTTGGCTGTGGCATTGTCAAAATCGGTGCCGACTTTGTAAAAATCGGCGAGGCCTACGCCGAAAAAGGCGGCGCAAACCATGAGGCTGGCACCGTGCTTGAGTGCTCCAAAGACGGTGTTTTGATTGCGTGCTCCGAGGGCGTTTTGAGGGCTGTAAAGCTTCAGGCTCCGTGCGCAAAAATGCTTGGAGTTGGCGACTTTCTAAACGGCTACAAGGGGTTTTCAAGAGGGCTAGTTCTCGAGAGCGCGGAAAACGAGCCGCTGTTAAAAAATCTCTAAGTTTAGGCGCTTTAAAAATTATTTGACTCTAGAATTATTTTTGCGCGTTTTTTTTTACGCTTTTTTAAGGAGAAACGCGCCGCGCTTAAGCTCTTCCGAAATGAGTGGCGGCATCTTTTGTTAGAGGAGGCTGCTATTTTGCATTCTTTTGAGCTGCTAAATATTTTAATCTGGCGATGGAAACTTGGCTTTTGGCCTATTCGACTTTCGGGCTTTCGGGGCTTGCAAAAATTTAATACTTTGAGTCTCACTTGTACTTATTTGAAAGATATAACATTGTCTCGTGGAGTTCCGGAGAAACAAAGGAGGCCTGTTTTACGAAGTTTTTACCCTTAAAGAATAGGGGAAGCCCCGATATTGCAGGCACGCTCGTGGCGTCTTTTCCGGAAGTGTAATAATCCTCCAGCGAGACGGAAAGACCGTTTCTGCTTTTATCGCTTAAATAGCGGCATGCGATGAGAGTTTCGCCCCTATTTATGGAAATAAAGTTTAATGATTCGGCATAGATGTAGGGGTCGGTACATGTGAAATAGCCGAGTTCCGAGTCGCCCGAATTTACAAATAAATCCGTAAAAAATTTAGAGCGGATAAGGGAGGCTAGAAGTGCACACTTGTCATCGTCCGATATCTTTTTTGCCTTTGAAATATCAATGTCTTTACTTGCACAGTAATCGCTTATCGGTGCCTCAAAAAATCCGACCTCGCTTTTAATAAAATACTCGGCAAATACGTATATCTCCTCAAGCTCTTTTGAAGTGCATGAGTTTGTGCCACTGAATAAATTTTCGTAGAGCATGGAGGAGGTTCTTCTTGCTTCTATCCTAAAATATTTTTCGGCTAGAGTTTTAAAAAATAAGTTTGCCTCCTTCGATAAGTGCGCTCCTGTTACAAGATTTAGCGGATTCTTTAGGCCTTCGCCCTGCCGATTTACTTCTTCAATTGCGATTGAATATTCATTGAAGGGCAATTTAACTTTAAGTTCTAAGCTGCCTATATAAAGATTGAAGCTCATGTGCTCTTCGCGATTCTTTGCGCCTTTATTTTCTACGGAGCTTAGATTGTTGTAAAGCAAATGCGTATCCGCAATATTTCCGAAACCTAAGGAGTTTTTTAAATTCAATCTCAAAAGTGCAATGGATAGCTGCTTGGATTCTTCGGTACTTAGCGTGCGCCTAATTTTGCCATAGGCTATTTCCACTTTTTGATTGGGAATATCCAGCGTTTCTCTTAGTAAACTTACAAGTTCGTCGCGCGCGAGATTTTGCATTGAATTTAAAATTAAAACCCGCTCTAAACTGTCTTGTTGTATCTTACTTCCATTATTTGCAAGCAGAGTTACGGAAAATATGATGTATGCAAAAATAAGTAGAATACATCTTTTCTGGTTAAATTCCTCCAAGCTTTTTACTTCTTTACAACTTGTTTTCCTACAGGTAGTTAACTAATTTGGCAAGCGCTGAATTATAAATGTAGATTCTATCTTGTAAAAGATAAAATCTAAAAGAGTCTCAGAAGGGTTCGTTCGTATATTTGCGCTTTGTGGCAAGGGGCATTTGAAGGGCAAAAACTTGTTTATTATACTATTAAATATGCATTGAATTGCAAATTAAACCATCAAGTTTTCAGGCTTAAAGTAGATTTTAAAGCTTTTTATTTACTTTGCGTTTCCAATAGCTTAAAGTTTACAAATATTACTTAAAAACTGGTCCTTAAAAATTTTTTATACTTTGCACATTTACGATTTGTGATATAATGCAAAACATGAAGAGTTTCATATTTGTAGCGCCTTTCTTTTTTATTTTATCACTGCCAGCTTTTGCGAATTTTTCTGAAATTTATCCGCTAGATAAATTGCTCGAGCAGTCTGAGCCAATCATGGTTAAGAATTATCACGCAAGCGATTCCCAAAGAGAGACCGCTCGGGATGTTTACCGCTGCACTGCAGAATTTATGGACTGCATATCCACCTTAGACTGTTTAAACGGCGCGTCCGTTCTTTTGGGTGCCACTTTCTCAACCGACGGAGTTGCAACGCTAAGAGGCGTGTTTTTGCGGGACGATTCTTTGGCAGTTTTTGCAAGGAAAATACGCGGCGGCGAGTTTGTGTTAAAACGGGTTTTAAAGGCCGATATGGGCGCGGACGAAGCGGAGCTTGCCGATTTAATACAAAAAAAATATATGCTCAATCGCAATGAGTTGACAAACTTTAAGGGGGATATGGCAAAATTCGTATGTGACGGCGCAACATCTTTATTTTTTGTGAAAGGCGAAAAGTCGCCTCATCTATTTTTGCTGAATAATTTTCCAAACGAGTGGAGCAAGGAGCTTTTTTCGGACTTGTCGAGATTGTACAGGATCTTATCTAAGGACAAAACTTCATATAGCGGTTCATAGTGATATTTCCGCCATTAAAAATTGATCCCGTCCATTGCGTTTTATCTACGCCGCGCCAAGGTTTTGCTACTTGCGGTGCGGCCTTCAATTTATAGGGCTTGACTGCGCTTTGCCTTTTATCAAGTCTTGCGTGCGCGCTAATAAATCTATATCTGATGCTATATATAAATTTCGCGGGGCCTTGCTTGTATAGCATCCTCTCTTGGGCCTACTTAATGTTACTTGGCCCTTTGCGTCGCTTGCGATTGAAAAGTCGCGCCTTCGCTTTAGCTGGAAATTTTTATTTCTGCATAAGGAGTACAAAATTGATTTTCCCGAAATCGTTAAAATCGAATTTAAACGTGGGATTTTTTCCAAGAGCCTGCGCTTTATACACAGCAGCGCTCGTGCGCCAAGGGTAATAATTTTTTGGACTTGGAATAAGCGTGAATTGTTAAAAGTGCTTTCCGAAAGCTTGTTGGAAAAATTTGAAAGACGAAAAAGTTGAAGAATAAAATCGGATTTTTGGCTTAGTTTTTACATCCGCTATGTATGCAAGCTCAAGGCAAATAAAAAGGCGAACCACCATTAGGGGTTCGCCGAAAAACAGAGGCGGAATGCAAGAAGCTACTCCGCTAAAAGAGAATATTTTAAAGCGTAAGTTTTACCTTAGGCGTTACGATGCTTCTTACCGATTTCATCACAAAATCGACGTAGCGCTTAGGAACGTAGGGCTTATTGCCGTCAACCATGGAACCATTAGTATCTACTACTATCGAGTTATCGGAAATTGCAAACGAGGCCACAGCGTTGTGCCTGCCTTTGTCTAGCTTTGCCTTTACAGGATTTGCGTCGCTTTCAACTATCCAACCGCGGTCTTGAAGAGCCATTACTGTCGCTTTTTGCAGGAGGGCTTTGTCGGCACCCGCAAAGCTATATGTCAGGGTATGTTTGCCTTGAGCCGCCATTTCATAGCTGTCTTGATCTACGTAAAAGGCGCAGGCTGAAAGCATGAGCGAAGCAATTGCAAAAAGGATAAATGATAATTTATTTTTCATGATCACAAGAATCTAGTTTAATACTAAGTAGGATTGTAGCACTTGTGCTGCGCTTTTGTCAAATGCAATCTGTGCACTCTAAGGCAAGCTTCAGTAGTCTTATATCGCATTTTAAATTGTTTAAATTAATTATTATGAATGTGGGTATAATGGCGCGACTTTTGAAGTTTTAACCACATTAAATGTCCTGTGTTTTAAGGGGTGTGTGCTAACAAGTGAAAAACTGAGAGTTATTTGAGAGTTTAAATATTAGAAGTTTTGCTTGTTATGCGCTGGCGTCTTGAAAAAAGGATTTTTTTATACAAGAATTAAAATTAGTATTTTGCTTTTTTTGTTTAAAATTTAGCGATTCTATAAGTCCAATTTTTTTGCTTATTTATATTCTAGCGCATATTTAATCCGTAAGATGTTCTTTTTTTAACTTATTTATAGTTGGGGCGTTTGGCCTTGATGGAAAGTTTTACTTTTGATTTGGCTAATTTAACTCTTTAGGTGTCTCAGTTTTTTGAGCTCAATTTCTTAAATGATTTTTCAAGCTTTTTATGCCTTTTGTAACATAAAAATTTGCTTTCCTTATTTAGAAAATTAAATCCTAAAAAATATTTTTAAAGATTTCTGACACTAGAAAAATCTGAGGCAAATTCAGCATTTTTTATATTGCTTGGGATTTTGTAAAAAAAGTTTGACGCGCGATGTTATTTTGCTAATTTGTAAAATACTAAAATATTAAGATGAATAGTCATTCCGAATTAGACAACTCAAAAGTGGCCGAGGTTTTCAAAGCTTTAGGCCACCCAACGCGCGTTTTTATAGTTAAGGAACTTTCCGCGGGCGAGTTGCCGGCGGGATATTTTGCGGAAAAATTGGACGCTGATTTTTCGACAATAAGCCAGCATCTGAATGTCCTAAAGCGGGCTGGGGTTATAGAGTCGCAAAAGCGCGGCTTAAATGTATTTTACAGGCTCGTTTATCCATGCATTCCGTGGCTCATCGCCAGAATGGAGTATAGAGATAGGATTTCCGAATCGGAAGCAAAGAAACTTATGAAGCAACTAGATAGGCAAAGGAGGGAATTTGAAAGCTTGGAGTGTTGATTTAGCTAGGCTTCTTTGCTTTCTTTTTTTATGGGTATTATTTTGTTAATTTGTAAAATAGTAAAATATTTGGCCGCTCTTTAAAAAGTGAAAATTCAAGCAATGCTTTTGAGACTTGGCAAATTTGGATATTTGGGAAATTGAAGGGGACTATGCAGATTAGCTTAGGGTGAGTTTTATTTTATAGGTATAAAATGTGTTGTTAAAGAAAGGATAATATATGAAGTTTCAACAAATAAGAAGCGCAAGCGTTATTGTAACTGTTGCGGGAGTTCGCTTTCTGGTGGATCCGTGGCTTGCTAAGAAGGATTCGTTCCCGCCAATTCCCGGTTCTCCGAATCCGGATTTGCGCTGCCCCATACACGAATTGCCGCTTCCCGTAGAGAAAATAGTTGATGTGGACGCAGTAATTGTGACGCATCTGCACTTTGACCATTTTGACGAGGCGGCCGCGGAGGCCATAGAGAAGTCAAAGCCCATATTTGCTCAAGATGATACTGACGCGGAAACGCTGCGCAACTACGGATTTAAAAATGTGTCAGTTCTTAATGCTGACGGCAGCGATTTTAGCGGGGTTAAGCTTTATAAGACTGACTGCTACCACGCCGCTCTCGGTGAGCGCGAGAAGCTCTATGCGCTTGTAGGTATGCGCGGCGAGGCTTGCGGAGTTGTATTTAAACACCCGTCTGAGGAAAAGACTCTGTATCTGGTGGGCGATAGCGTATGGTACGATGGTGTAAAACAAGCCATAGATAAATTTAAGCCCGATATTATTGTGGTAAACTCTGCGGAGGCTGCCATAAACGGCTTTGGGCCTATAATAATGGGGCTAAAAGATGTCTCGGAAGTGCTTAAAGCTGCGCCTAAGTCTATAGTGATAGCAAGCCATATGGACAATGTGGGGCATGAGAGATTGTGGCGCAAAGACATAAGAAAATTTGTCGAGCGCAATAAGCTAGAAAAGCGCCTGTTAGTGCCTGAAGATGGCGAAAGCTACTCCTTTTAGTTTGAGCATTAAAAGAGGGAAATCTCCTGGGCCTTGTCTTTCAGTAAGACGAGCTTTAGCGGAGTTTCCCCTCGTTTAACAAAAAAGGCGGCAAGTTCACTAACTTACCGCCTTTTCAATAATCGGGCCGCCGGGGTTCGAACCCGGGACCTCTTACACCCCATGCAAGCGCGCTACCAACTGCGCTACGGCCCGTATTGAATTAAAGTCGCAAAGCTAGCAGCTAAACAAAATTAATCAAGCTTTTTTATTTGTCTTTGCAAATATTCTTTGAGATATTCTGAACAATAAAGTTAAACCTACCAGTTTGAATCTAATTTAATATATGAACATAAAGCAGCTCTTTTGCTCAAATCCAAAGATAAAAAAAGCTTATTTTAAGGCCGCAGAAGGCGTAAATGTGGGCTTTTCGCAAGTCGAACTTTCGCCAACAAAAGTATGTGGCTCAAGCTCTATGGAAAACCCTCCGGTAAAAATTTACGATGCAAGCGGGGCTTGGTCGGACGAGAACTTCCACTCGGATACCAAAAAGGGTTTGCCAAAAATTCGCAAGCAGTGGATAGAATCTAGAAGCGAGATAGAGTCAGTCTCGCAACTGGATTGCCGCGAGAAAATTCCATTTGAAGCTCGCAAAATTTACAGGGCAAAGCAAGGCGCAAGACCCACCCAGATGTACTACGCAAAGCGCGGCATAATTACTCCCGAAATGCGCTATGTTGCGGCTCGCGAGAATATCGCCAGATTAAACGCCGCTGATTTCTCCTCAAAATATCCGCGAAATAGCTTGCAGTTTCAGCATCCGGGAATGTCTTTTGGCGCGTCCATACCCGACGAAATAACTCCGGAATTTGTGCGCGATGAAATTGCGAGGGGGCGTGCAATTATCCCCGCAAATATAAATCATTTGGAGCTTGAACCCGCAATTATTGGCAGAAATTTTCTCGTAAAGATAAATACGAACATAGGCAATTCTGCTCTCGCAAGCTCTATAGACGAGGAGGTAGAAAAGATGCTATGGGCAATCAAGTGGGGTTCGGATACTCTCATGGACTTGTCCACGGGCTCAGACATATTTGAAACTCGCGAAAATATTTTGAGAAATTGCCCGACTCCCGTAGGCACAGTTCCTCTTTACCAGGCCTTGGAGAAGGTGGGAGGTCTCGTGGAAAAGCTCGACTGGCAGGTATTTAAGGAAACTTTGATAGAGCAGGCCGAGCAGGGGGTCGATTACTTTACTATACACGCAGGTGTTTTGAAAAAGTTCATAGAGCCCGCTGCAAAGCGAATGATGGGCATAGTTTCTCGCGGAGGGGCAATAATGGCAAAGTGGTGTATGATAAATGATTCTGAGAACTTTCTGTACACCCACTGGGACGAAATTTGCGAGATAGCCGCCGCCTACGATGTCTCATTTTCCATAGGCGACGGACTCAGGCCCGGCGCCTGCGCCGATGCAAACGACGAGGCTCAGTTTGGCGAGCTTGAGGTGCAAGGTCAGCTTTTGAAGCGGGCTTGGGAATACGATGTGCAGGTTATGTGCGAGGGGCCCGGCCATGTGCCGCTTCAGATGATAGAGCAGAATATGAAAAACCAGCTTAAGTGGTGCAGCGAAGCTCCATTCTACACACTGGGGCCAATCGTCAGCGATATTGCCCCGGGCTACGACCACATATCAAGCGCAATAGGCGCGACAAACATAGCTTGGTATGGAACGGCAATGCTATGTTACGTAACGCCCAAAGAGCATCTGGGGCTTCCCGAAAAGGAGGATGTCAGAACGGGTGTCGTAACGTACAAATTGGCGGCGCACGCGGCGGATCTTGCCAAGGGGCACCCGGCAGCCCAGTATAGGGATAACGCAATGTCAAAGGCCAGAGTCGAATTTAGGTGGGAGGATCAATTCAATTTGTCCTTGGACCCCGAGCTTGCGAGAAGCTATCACAAGGCGCGCTCCGGCAAGGTTCACACGGGCGAATTTTGCTCTATGTGCGGGCCGAAGTTTTGCTCTATACGCCTAAATAACGAGATAAAGGAGATGTTCAATAAGTAGCGGCTCTCTTGCTAGTCGCAGGTTCAATCGCCAGCGTAGATACTGGCGATTTTTGTTGCTGTGATTTTGCCTTTACTTAACGAGGTCTCTATCTTAGGTGGATTTTACTAACCTCTTGCAAAGGCACAGAATTATTATTGTTACAAGTTTTCAAGCAAGACTTTCAATTTAAGGTATATTTTTTACATGAAACTCTTATTTTTTTAGCTCTAATTGAAATTCTATATTTTTTTTCTAAAAATAGTTGACAACAGTACATAACAGTTTAGAGTGGCGCCGAATTAGTTAGAAAATGTCTCTCTACGAGGATGTGATTTAGCTAGTTCTTTTTCAGTAGTAAGTTGGTAAGTAGTAGGGGAGGAAGAACTTTTTTAGTTCTTTCGCCTCGTTTTTTGCGCTCTACGTCAAACAATCCGGAGATTACAAAAATAACGAAATAACAGAAGGCTTCCACCGCAAGATGAAGCTAATCCAAAGACGAGCCTACGGATACAGAAACTTTGAAAATTACAGACTGAGAGTCCTCGTGGAATGCGGGGTGAAACTATGAAAGACAAATCTAAAAAATCAACCTATTCCACAACCTTTGGTATTGACCCCAAAAAAAACGGAATGCAAAACATTCCGCTTTTAAATTTGGGGTGGATAACGGGGCTCGAACCCGTGACCCCCGGAACCACAATCCAGTGCTCTGGCCAACTGAGCTACATCCACCATTGTTAAAGGCCACAGATTCAATCAGGCTTTGCTTTTTTGTCAAGTGTTTTAAAGCTTTTTTTTATTTAACTTAAAGCAATATTAAAAACCAGACTACAAGTGCCAGAATTATGGATATTAAAACCGCCGCACTTCCCATGTCCTTTGCCCGCTTTGCAAGCGGGTGAAACTCGCGCGTACTTAAATTTACGCACTCTTCTATTGCAGAGTTTAAAAGCTCCACTATCCACACTAAAAATATAGAGGCTATCAGAAGCGCCTTTTCAGAGGGGCTTATGCGCAAGCTCAGCGCTATGGCGCAAAAGGGAATTCCAACGAGAAGTTCCTGCCTGAAGGCCGCCTCGTTTGCCAGGGCGTTTTTGAGCCCGTCAAAGGAGTAGACGAAGGCCTTTAATATCCGTGAAAAACCCTTATTCTTAGCCATGGCCTCTACATTCTAATTCTGCCTTCCCTGAGCTCCTTTAGGAAGCATTCAAATGTCTGATGCACTCCCTTTACTATGTCGTAGCGAGGCTTCCAACCGAGCGAGCGAAGGAGGGTGGTGTCGCACAATTTGCGGGGGGTGCCGTCCGGCTTAGATGTGTCTTGAACGATTTTCCCTTCAAAGCCCACGGCGTCTGCGACTATCTCGGCAAGCTCTCTTATGCTGACTTCCTCGCCGCTTCCGAGGTTTACCAAATCCGGCGGATTGTCGAGCTCAAGAAGGCATACACAGGCGTCTGCAAGGTCGTCAACGTGCAGAAATTCCCTGAGCGGAGTTCCCGTACCCCAGAGTGTAACTTCCTTTGCGCCGCTTTTTTTAGCCTCGTAAAACCTCCTTATAAGCGCAGGCAGGACGTGGGAGTTCTTACTGTGGTAATTGTCGCCCGGCCCGTATAGATTTGTGGGCATTGCGCTGTGGTAGCACACGCCGTACTGCTTTCTGTAAAATTCGCACAGCTTAAGGCCCGCAATTTTTGCTATTGCGTAGGCTTCATTGGTCTTTTCAAGCTCGCTTGTAAGCAGTGCGCTCTCCGGAATAGGTTGGGGTGCCATGCGCGGATATATGCAGGTGCTGCCCAAAAACAATAGCCTCTTTACGCCCGATTTGTAGGCGGCGCGTATCGTATTTAGCGCTATCGCAAGGTTTATCTCTATAAAGTCGGCGGGATAGACACTGTTTGCGTATATGCCCCCAACCTTAGCGGCTGCGATTACCGCCACATCGGGCTTTTGCTCTTTAAAGAAAGCTTCAACCTGACCTTGGTCCGTCAGATCGAGCTCGTCGTGAGTTCTGCACAATATGTTTTCAAAATCTCTCTTTTGGAGTGCTCTAACTATTGCCGAGCCCACCATTCCGCGGTGTCCGGCCACATAGATTTTATCTTCTTTTTTCATAGCTTTATCTAAATTTTTGCGGAAGTTGGCGCACGAGAGTCTTTAAGTCTTCGGCGCAGTGCTTGCGGCAGATTAAAGTTGCGTCCTTTGAGTGCACAACTATAAGGTCGCTCACTCCGACTATTGCAGTAGCTCGCCCCGCAACATCAAAGACTACGCAATTGTTTGCGTCCTTTTCAAAAAATTCACCCACGGCTATATTGCCCTTTAAGTCCTTCTGGTAATGCCTCTCTATTGCCGACCACGAACCCACGTCGTCCCAGCCAAAGCCCGCGGGTACAACCCAGGCGTTTTTAGCCTTTTCCATAACTGAAAAATCTATGCTTATCTTCTCTATTTTGGGGTAAAATTCTGCGAGGGCATCCTCTACATTGCACCCGTCCAGTATGGACTTTCGCATATCTTCAAAAACCTTGTTTTCGGCAAATGCATTTTCCCTAAGCTGCTGCTGTATTGCGGAGTTCTTCCAAACAAAAATACCGGCGTTCCAGTAAAACTGCCCGCTTGCTACGTAAGATTCGGCGCGCTCTGCATTTGGCTTTTCAAAAAATCTATTGACTTTAAAGCACTCAAAGCCGTCTAGCTTCTTTCCCTTTTGTATGTAACCGTAGCCCGTCGCGGGGAATGTCGGTTTTATGCCTATAGTAAGTAGCCCCGACGTCTTTTCGGCGGCGCCGAAGGCTTCGTTTAGGCTGTGCACAAAGGCTTCGTCGTCGGATATCAAGTGGTCGGAGGGAAATACTGCAAAACTTGCATCGTCTCCGCCCGATAGCTTTTCAACTAGTATTGAACCGAGGGCTATTGCGGCTGTGGTGTCGCGACACAGGGGTTCGGCTACCAGCTGTTCGCGGCTTAGGGTGGGGCAGACCTCCAGTATGGCTTCGCACTGCTCGGCATTTGAAACGATGAATATATTCTTAAAGTCAACCAGCTTTGAAACTCTCTTTAGCGTAAGCTCCAAGAGGCAGGCGTCGGCACCTGTCACATTCCAGAGGTGCTTGGGTTTCTTTATCCTGCTAAGCGGCCAGAACCTCTCTCCGGCTCCGCCTGCCATAATCATCGCGTAACGTTTCATCTTTGCCATTTTTGCAAAGGTACTGGCTTTGTCAAATTTATTGATTTTCTTTTTTGTCGGGAAATTGCGATCCCTTGACTGCTCGCCAGTAGGCAAGCGCCATAAAATTGTTCATCTTGCGCCTAGCTTCGTCCGGGCAAGTGCTCGTCTTGGGGTTTAGAAGCTTTCCGCCGTAATAAATAGCGTATGGATTTATGGGCTCTATGAACCTTTCCCTCTCCATCAAATTTGAGCCCCAAGCTTTGTATTCGTAGCCCTTTGGCGCTATCATCTCAGTTAGCGTGGGGATTATGTCCATATGCGACGATGGGCCGACTTGCCGCGCAAGATTGGCATCTTCAATGGGCTTTCCGGAAAATATTATCGGAACGCACATTCGGTTTTCAAAATCCTCGCCGAGGTATTCGGGGTTTAGTCGCGCGCAGTGGTCGCCTGTAACTATAAACAGGCTGTTGGGATACTTTTTGCGCATCTTCTTTATGAAATCGCCCAGCCTGTTATCTGCATACCAAGTGTGCTGAACCTTGTTTTCAAGAGGGTTGTCTATTTGATTTGGGCAGCCTTCAGCCTTTAAATTGACATCGTAGGGCGGGTGGTTTGAAACGGTGAGGATAACGTTTAGCGATGGGGTGTCGTAGTTTCGCGCGAGCAGGTAATTGTAGAACTGCCTGTCGGGAACTCCCCACTCGTGCAAATAGAATTCCTCATTCATTACATTGCCGCCAAAGTTTTCGTCAAAGCCTATTTTTTTTGTAAAGACGCCTATATTGCACCATTCGATTGAACTTGCGCAGAAGAAGTTGCACTTGTAGCCCATGTCCTTGCAGATTTTTGCTATGGAAAAGTCGCTCGGGTAGTCGTCTATGCACGAGGCCGAGAGCATTGCAAATGGGATTCCGCCAAGTATGCTCGTAACGCTGTCAACCGTGCAAATCCCCGCCGACAGAGCGTGCGAAGAGCCCAGAGAATTTTTCAGCAGTTTGCGGGTCTCGGGCATTAGGTTTCTCGATTTATACTTTTCGTACAGGGGCCAGGCCGAGTGGCTTTCGGCTATTATCAAAAATATGTGTTCCGGTTTCTCCTTTAGCGGAGAGCCCTTTGCCTTTCGCGTTAGCCCTTCGTCTATTGAGGATACATCCCTCTTAAAAGTTTTTTTTGCAATATCTGCTATCTGGTCTGCAGAGGCGTCGAAAAACTCTAGGCTGTCGGAGAACGATAAAAATTCAAAGTGAGTCTTTAATTCGTGGCGTATGCAGTAGGCGCTAGTCGGAATTAGGTTATTTAAGAAGGCGGATTCCGATATTACGGCATCTCGCGGAGAAGGCTCCTTGCCCTCTATTTTTGCGCCTCTCATAAAAAATGCGACAAGGAAAATACAGGCGGCAAACGCCGCAACTTTAGCCCTCAAGCTCTTGAAATTTTCCAAGTTTGCGGTGCTCTTAAATACAAACTTTGTGCAGGCAACCGACGCTACAACTATGGCAAATATTCCCAAGACTATCAAAAAAATCGGGTATGTTTTTATGATGGTCATCATTATTGCCGTAAAGTCGTCATAAAAAATCCCTAATATCCACTGGTTGAATTGGCTCTTGTACTCCGAAAAAAATACGACGTTTAATATCGCAAAAAACATTGAAAGCGCCAATATAAACGAGGCGTAGAGCCTCTTTAGCCGCGCTATGATTTTGCGCTCGCCAAAAAATATCGCAATAAATGAAAGCGCGAGCGTCGGCAGAATTAGGTGCGTGCAAGTCATTAGGTCAAAGCGGAATGAAAGAATGGCCCAGTCCCATGTTATAAGCGGCAGTTTCTCCCAGCCAAAGCCCACGAGCAGAGCAAGCCTGCCAAGTATGTAAATTAGCATAAGCAGGGCAAAGAGTATGAAATCTCTAACAAGGTACTTCATCTATTTTCTTTAGACAGTTCTCAGGCGCTTAGGTGCCGCACACGAGCTTGTATGTAAAACTAAGCGATAGTGTTGCACAAAGGCGCTTTTTCAAGCAAAAACGATTTTAGCTCTTTTTGCCCCCGCGTGCTTTTAACATTCTCTTTCTAACCATCCAAGGAATTTGAAATTTTGCCGGATTTGACTTTGTTGAATGGAAGTTTGCAGCTCTTTTTCCGAAAGCTTTAGCGCCTGATTGATTGCGTTTTTTTGAGGAGCTTGAGTTTTCCTTTGCTCCTTCAGCTTTTGAGTCGGAATTTAATTTGTGCACTCCTGCATTTGCATTTGAACGCTTCTGGGAATCTGAGGAGGGTCTTGTATATTTGATGTTCTTATTGCTATCTTTTAGATTTTTTATAGCTATGCTGCAGTACTGGCTGTCGGTAGCGCACGGAATGTCGCGCCTTATGAATTTTTCTATCGCTCTTGCAAGCGGCACTTCCGCCTCCGAACACAGCGAGACAGCCTCGCCTTCCGATTCGGCTCTTGCAGTTCTGCCAATTCTATGAACGTATGTTTCAGGCTCCTCAGGCAGATCGAAATTTACCACAAGGGGCATAGACTTTACGTCTATTCCGCGAGCTGCAATATCGGTTGCGACGAGCACTCTGCTCTCCCCGCCCTTAAAGCTCTGCAGGGCCCTGCGGCGCGAGGATTGCGATTTGTTGCCGTGTATTACTGCCGCGTTAAATTCCTTGCCCGCGAGCCTGTTTGCCACCTTGTTTGCCCCGTGTTTTGTCCGGCAAAATACGAGCGCTATGGCATTGTCGTCGCGCTCAAATTTCTTTAAAATTACTTCCTTTAAGAGAGCGATTTTATTTTCTCTATCGACAAAGTAAATCTTTTGCTCGATTTTATCTACGGTCGGAGATTCCGGATTTACCGAGATCTTTACAGGATTATTCACTATGAAAGAGGCTATTGATTGCACGTCGCTGCCGAGTGTCGCCGAAAACAGCATGGATTGCCTGTCGCCCGGAAGTTGCCTGCAAATGCGCCTTATGTCGTGAATAAAGCCCATGTCCAGCATTCTGTCGGCCTCGTCCAGCACGAAAAATTCAACGGCTCTGAAGCTCAGCTTTTTTTGGTTAAAAATATCCAATAGCCTCCCGGGAGTTGCCACGAGGAGGTCCAAGCCCTCCTCTAGGGCTCTAATCTGCTGATTTTGCGACACCCCGCCATAGATTTTTGCGCTCTTTAAATCGAGCGATTTTGCGTATTGCTTTATATTGTCGTGGATTTGCTCTACAAGCTCTCGCGTGGGGGCTAGGATAAGCGCCCTAAATTCTCCGCTTTCGACAAGTTTTGGATTTTCCTGCAAGTTGTCTAATATGGGCAGCGAAAATGCGGCGGTCTTTCCGGTTCCCGTCTGTGCGCAGGCAAGCACGTCGCGGCCATTTAAGATTTCCGGAATTGCCATAGCCTGTATTTGCGTCGGCACCTTGTAGCCAATGGCTTGCAGTGATTCTAACAAGTTGCCTGATAATTTTAAGTCTTTAAAAGATAAGCTGTTATTTTCCATTTATTAAATGTTTGCTTTCGGATTCGAAGCTAATAGTGCCAGTGGTTTGCAATATTTCTCGCATTTTCGCACAGAGAATCCGAATAGTTTTAGATAAAGAGAGGTTTTTAAAGGCTAAGGCAGCATTTTTACAAGAAAAAACGGGAAATAGGGCAGAATTGCGAGCGTCTCAAAAACACTTTTTTATTAAAAATATGAAAAAAGGCTTGAAGTTTTTAAGAGAGAATGAATATTTTGTTCCTATGAACTTAAAGCGTTTTATTTTTCTTCTTGTATTTATCCTTCCGTTTGCGTTTGCGACAGCCCAGTCAAAAAAAGATCCTGTCGAGGTTGACGCCATAAATTTTAAAAACCTTCAAAAGACAGAGGTAGCCGGAGCCGGCGGTCCCCTCGTCAGGTGCGAGGTAGTGCTGCTGCCGAGGTTTGACAAGGAAGACCCTAAGGCAAAGTGGATACGCAATATAGAGGTCGATATAATGGTTGCCTACAAAAACACAAAGGCGAAGGCCTCAAGCAAGTCTAAGTTCGTATTTTTGCATTCCAGGGCAAAGATATTTGCCGGCAAGGTAAATTCCAAGACTCCCGTAGTATTTTTCGTTCCGTGGGAAGCCTACGATGTTTACGGTCTAAAGGGCGAGCCCGCATTTTACAAGGTATCTTTGTTTGTGAATGGTTCAGAAGTTCCGCTAACTGCCGCCAACTTGTCCTCGCGCGTCTCCAAGGAGATAACATCGCAGGAAATACTCGATAAATTTGAAACCGAAATAAACAATGCATCATCATTGAATGACGGCGTCTTGCGCCCCTTGAATGAGTGCTCTGTGAACATACAGAATTACGAGTTCAACAAGTCGCAGTTCTCGGTTCCAACCTACCTAAACGTAAAATAAGAATTTAGAAATACGCTCATCGCCTTGCGCAGGCAGGGCGATGGTGCGTTTTTTGTAACTTACCCCAAATAACCCTTAAAATGAGTCAGAAAAACAAACTTATCATAAACTGCGGTACAACGCATGTTAGTGCGGGCTTGTTCAGTGTTTCAAACGGTCGCCTTGTTTTGGAAAACTTCTGTGTGCGCGACTTGGAATACGATTTTGGCGTTCCCGAGGCTTGGTTGGCCTCCCTCGGGTCGGCTCTGAAGAGTTTGAAGCTCTCGGGCAAGGCAGACGTCATAGTTCCCACTGCAAGCATATTGACAAAAACAATAGTAGTTCCCCACGTCGAGGGTGCCAGGCGCGACGAGATAGTCTCGTTTGAGGCCGCAAAGAACATACCTTATCCCTTGGAAGAAGTCTCTTGGGACTATCAGGTGATAGCCGACGACGGAGTGGAAATGGAAATCCTGCTAGTTTCCATGAAAGCTACAGCTGCAGATGATTTTTGCGCATCAATTTCTCTCGGTGGAGTGCGCGCGCAGAATTTGGAGGCGGCTTCGGTATTGGATTACAACGCATGGAAATATTGCGGATTAGAAGACAACGCCATGATATTAAACATAGGCGCAAAGGCTTCAAATCTAATAATAGCGCGCAATTCGGACGATTTCTTTGTAAGGAGTGTTCCGATTGGCGGCAATGCCATAACGCAGGCTATAAGCGACAATTTGGGCAAGAGCTTCATGCAAGCAGAGCTCATAAAGCGCACATTCTTTGAGGATACCTCAAAATTGAATTCCACCGATGCCGTTGCCGAACTGTTGAAAAACAGCTCAAAGACAGTGGCAAAGAGGATATCTACAGAGCTTAAGCGTTCTATAATGAGCTACAGGCGCAAGGGCGGGGTTGAGAATCCTAAGAAGTTGTATTTGTCGGGCAGGGGGTCTCTGACGCCGGGTTTGGCAGAATATTTGAGCGAGGAGTTGGTTGTAGACGTCCAATACTTTGACGTTCTCTCTAGCATATCGGTTGCACCGAGTGTGAATGCGGATTTGCTAAAGACTTGCTCTGTGCATCTAAGCGAGCTAGTTGGAGAGGCAGCCAGAATGGTCTTGCCGAAGTCTGTGGGAGTCAACCTGCTGCCAAAGCACATAATAGAGGAGTCTGCATTCAAGCGCAAGATGCCGTTTTTGTTCTTGGGGGCGGCCTTGTTGGCGGCTGCGGTTGTTCCGCCTTACTTTGCCTTGTCGCAGTCCATTGATTCTTACAACAAGATGACGGCGGCCTTTGTATCTAAAAAGCCCGCTCTCGAAAACAGGGCGGCAGACTACGCCGACAAGCAACAGCAAGCGAGTATGCTTGTGAGCAAGATAAGAGATTTGGAAGGACTAGCAAAGTCCAAATCAAACTGGATAGATTTGTTTGCCGATTTTGAGAAGCGCATATACGACGCAAAGGACGTGTGGTTGGACGATTTGAAAGTTGTTCGCTCCATGAAGGGCGGCAAGCCCGATTACCGTTTGCAGCTCTCCGGAAGGTTTCTGTTGCGCGATGTAGATCCCGAGAAGGCGGAAAGTTACGATGCGCAGGCTGCAATAGAGAAGATGAAGAAGCTTTTGACGAGTTTCAAGGAGTCGGAATTTATAGACGAATGGATAGTCGAGGGGACGAATCGTCAGGATCCGAGAATCTTAAAGTTTAACTTCACATTGGTTGTAAACCCCGACAAGCCTATCTAAGTTATGAAGCACTTTAAAAAACATCCGTTGTTTACGGCCGTTTTCGCCTTGCTCTTGGCTATATTTGTAGCCGGCATTGTGTACGACGGCATACTATTAGACAAGAACGAAAAGGCTCAGAAGGGAGAGCTCAAGGCTCGCAAGAGCTACGAGACTGCTCTCAAGAATGATCCGACTCAAAAGACATTGGACGAGGCCGAGGCAAATTTGGTTCGCTTGCGCGAACATTTGAATTTGCTGGATAAGGACTTGAGCCGCGACAACAGCAAAGTTTTGGCTCCATGCCCTGCAAAGGCCGGATTTGAGCTTTTGGAATTGTTGGTTCAAAAGAAGAATCAGTGGACTTCTCTTGCGCAAGAGAGCGGGGTTGCGATACCCGATAATTTCTCGTTCTCCTTCGGGCGCTACTTGGCTGACGGAGCAAAGCCGCCGGCAGATTCTGCTGTTCCTGCAATATGGCGCCAGGCTAGCATTCTTGAGAATATACTCACGAAGTTGTATTCCTCAAAGCCCAAGGATTCCGAAATGAGCATAGTTCTCATCCAGCGCGAGGTGCTTCCTGAGGAGACAGACGTGCAGGCCGCTCCTAGGACTGCCGGCAGGCGCACGACTCGCTATTCTCGCAACGTAAATGCAAGCGAGACATTTGAGGTTCCCCAATACATCACTGCGCGCAAGAAGGGCAGCATAAGTGCGTTGGGCTACAAGATTGTGTTTACGGGGTACACTGATGCAATGCGCAACTTCCTAAACAAGTTGAACGGTTACGATTTGATGCTCGTAGTAAGGTCTGTTGAGGTAAAGCCCTTTGTGGGGACTGCCTTGAGGGTCAAGTCTGCGACGCCCGAAACTCCGTCTCTTACGGATGAGGCGGCATTGGCAGCAGCCTTTGAAGCTACGGACGAGTCTGCATCTGCGGCGGAGACCACTGCTGAGGTTGCAGCTCCGGTAAAGGATCCCGTTGTTACGGAGAATGTTTCCGAGTTTACTTTCATAATAGAGTATGTGGAGGTTGACAAGGCGCAGATGGCGGCTCCCAGCGATAAAGAATCCGCTGAAGAATCTGAGGAAAAACCAGAAGATCAGAAGGAGTAATTTTCAATGAAAAACTACGGAGATAAAATTTTCTTTATAGTGGCGATTATCGTCTTGGGCGCTTCGGTCGGATATTTTGCAACTAGCGAGAGCGCTGTTAAAGAGTCGGCTGCAGAGTCGCAGGCGTCGCTAGACAAAGTGGCTCCCGGAATGAAGTGGGAGTCTATAGCAATCCCAAAATTGAAGCTTGAGACAAAGGCCTGGAGCCCTGTTGCGGCGCAGGACGAGGAGGGCTTGTGGTTGTACCAGTTATTTACATCGCCGAAAATCTGGGTTGATACGGATGGTTCGTTTATAGCGGAGCCGCCGTTTCAGACGGAGGCTGAGTCCAAAATATTTGGGTTTAGATTTGGCGGGGTAAAGAATGATCCCTATCCTATCAAGTACAAGGGGTTTTATATAGATCCTGATGGCAACAGAACAGTTCAGTTGTCGGACGAATCTACAAATCGCTTCTTGAAGGGCAAGATAGACGAGGAAGTTCAGCCGCTAACGGGCAAGCCGATAAAGACGGGGATATTTGTCAAGAAATTTGACACTAAGACCGTTAAGCAAAAGGATGGCACGTTGAAGCGTCAGACGACTGTCACACTGTTTGACAAGAAGTTGAACAGGGAGATAGAGATATATTCCGACAAGCCTACGTTTTTGGAGGAAAACCGCGTGATAACTTTGACGCCTGATGCTCCGCAGACTCAAGCTTGGAATGTGAAGGCGGTTGGAGACAGCATCGAATCCAACGGGATAAAGTACGTGGTTAAGGATATAGACTTCGACAATGAATTTGTGGTGATTGAAAAGCAGTTGCCAAAGCCAAATTCGCAGCCGCAGGTCAGAAAACTTAGCAAAGATGGAATAGAGCCGGTAAAGTAGTTTAAAAAAAATGCTTGTACCCGAAAAAAAAGCTTTAATTTATCGGAGCAAGGTGTATATTTAAAACAGTAAATTTCAAATTAACTATATATGAAGAACACGAAATCGCATAAAAACGTTGCTTTTGCAGCGGCGCTTGTTGCTTGTATGTCTTTTGCAGCTACTGCAGTCGCACAGCAGGCAGATAAAACACAGGAAAAATTGCGTCTCATGGTTACGGCTGTTTCTGCAAGAGACAGTGGGGATCTGGAGACCTCGAAGAAGGCGTTGGAGGACTTGTTGAAAATCGCCCCTAATGATCAGGGAGTGCAGAAGCTTCTCAGCGACGTTAATGCAGAGATAGAAGCTGCAAAGAAGGCTCCGCAGGTTGACGCAAAGCCGGCTGAAGCTGCAGCAGAGGGAGATGCCGAGGTTGTTGCGATAGACGAGGCTATGATAAATGCCCAGCGCAAGCAGCAAAAGATAATCATTTCTGTCCAAGACATGATTGCTGAAGCCTATGACAATGTCGACAATGGTCGTTTTGAAGAGGCTCTTCAGGTTTTGGCGGCGGCGGAGGAAAAACTTCCCGATACAAAGGTATCCGAGCCTGTTAAGGACGAAATTCGCCAAGCTAGGGCGGACATCGCTTTGATACGCACAAAGAAGGCTGCAGCTGAAAAGAATATGCCCGACGCGAAGGCTTTTGCGGCAGAATACGCTTCTTTGGAAGTTGATACCGAAAAGGGCCAGTCTGTAGTTGACAGGGTTGAGAAGTTGAGCGGCAGCCCCTATAATCACAGCTTGGAGGAAGTTAGCCCCGATTATGTTGCGCGTCAGAAGCGCGTTGACGCTCTCTTGGAAAAGGGCCGCATTCAGTATCTTTATGGCGATTATCAGGGAGCAGTGACAACTTATCGCACAGTTGTGTCTTTGGATAGCGACAACTTGCAGGCAAAGGGCTACTTGAACCTCATCAATAAAAAGTTGGGAGAGGCTGGCGCCTTGACATACGCAGAAACTCGCAACGGAATGCTTGATGAAGTAAATCGTTCATGGCAGCGTCCTCAGATATTTACAACCAGCGCTTCAAATGTAACTGGCAGCGGAAACGTATCGCCGACAAAGGTAAAGCTATCTGAGATAGTTCTGCCCGAGGTCAGCTTCCCCGAGCCCGGTGTATCTTTGACGGACGCTTTGAATACTTTGGCTCAACTTTCTATCGTTCACGATAAGAGCGCAAAGGGGCCGAAGGGTGTTAACATTATCGCTCGCGATGTTGCCGACGCAAAGAACGTAAGTTTGACTGTCCGCGATATGACTCTCGAACAGATCTTGGGCTTTGTAACAAAGCAGGTCGGTTGCCAGTACGATATTGAAGATGGCGCAATCATCGTTAGCAAGGCTACAAACACCGGTTCTTTTGAAACTTTTGAATTCCCGGTATCTTCCGCAACGGTGATTCGCATGGTGGGCTTGCCCTCTGGCGGCGCAGCATCTTCCGATTCTGAAGACATATTCGGCGGTGGCGACACTACTGAGGCTTCTCCGGACCAGAGCGAACAAAAGATCAAGGCCTTCTTGGAAAAGGCTGGCGTTGATTTTGGACCTGGTGCAAGTTTGGCCTTCGACGGAACAAAACTTTGGGTTACAAACTCTTCTAAGAACATAGAGAAAGTTCGTCGCATACTTTTCCGTTATAATGAAGTTATGCAGGTTGAAATCGAGGCTAAGTTCATGGAAGTAAATCAGGGCAATTTGCGTGAAATGGGCTTCAATTGGAGCGTTTCGAATGCAAATGGTAACAAGTTGTTTGGGACTTTTGATCGTAGTGTATCGACCGTGGATGGCGTAACTTCGGTTACAACAAGCGGTTTGAACGGAAGAACTCTTGCAACATCGTTTGCTTCAAATTCTTCTTCACGTCCTGTTACTATTACCCAGTCAGGAAGACCGGCTTACACGACTACAAGTGGAGGTGTAACGCAGTATGTTGAGGCTGTAAAGGGGTCTTCGTCCGCAATAGAACAGAACTTCCCGTCTTTGCCGTCTACGATAAATATTGCGGAAGCTGCGTCGCCGACTGTGAATACTGTTTTGGGAATCATAAATGGCTACAATGTGGATTTCTTGGTAAATGCTCTTGAGCAGCAGACTGGAAATGACCTCTTGTGCGCGCCTAAGGTAACAGTGGTTTCAGGTTCAAAGGCCACCATTACGGTAGCTCAGGAGATGCTCTATCCGACAACTTGGGGTGACACTCAGTCAAACGTAGGTACATCTTCAAGCAACAGTGAATACGGCAGTAGCGCTGGTGTTACAATCACCCCCGGTACTCCGCAGGACTTCACAAAGCGCGACGTTGGTGTGACGATGGACGTAACTCCGCGTGTTGAAGAAGACGGTTCTATCTCTTTGGAAATGAACCCGAAGGTAACAGAGTTTGAAGGTTTCATGGAATACGGCGGCGTTGCTATCGCTATATCTTCAGGTACAACTGTTACAGTTCCCTCCGGCTTCATACAGCCTGTATTCTCCGTCCGCGAAGTTAACACTTCTGTAACGGTATTCGACGGTGCGACTGTTGTCTTGGGCGGCTTGACTCGCGAAGAAGTTTTGACCATCAACGATCAGGTTCCGGTTTTGGGCGACATTCCTCTAATCGGCAGACTCTTCCAGTCAAAGGGAGAATCCCGCCAGAAGAAAAACCTCTTGATATTCGTTACGGCGAATAGAATCTCCCCCGGAGGCAGCCTCTTGCGCGAGCAGATTGGCGACGTTCGTCCTGGCAGCGTATATCAGAACCCCATCGTAGTATCTCCCAGCGGCGCTGTTAAGAGAGTGATGGAGTCTGAGGCAGAGGCCAATATCGAATAGTTCGGTTTGAAATCGATTTTTAAAGTCGGGCAACTAAATTGCCCGACTTTTTTATTTATAGTAAATTTCTTAGTATTGAACATTTATCTTATAAGTCGATTTTCAAAATTGTCTATTTACCGAAAGCTCGATTCCTTGTTGTCCACTTTTGACTTATTTTTTAATTGTTTTTTTCTTAAAACTCATAGCATGTGCTGAATTTCTTTATTTCCGCAACTCATTTTTAGCTCCTTAATCTCGTTTAGGGGGGCTCAAAAGAAGTTTTGGGCTAAGACCTTTCTGTACAGATTTCTTCTCTTTTGCAGAGTATTTTAAATCTAAAATAAAAGAGTATTTGAGGTCTTAAGTATATAAGCGACATCTCTTCACCTCGAGAGCTCTGTTTGCTTTCTAATTAAGCTTTTAGTTATCAGAAAAAGTTAAAAAATTTGATTCTCATGAAATGCAACTTTTCAGAGAATAAGTAAAAATATATAAAATTTGGGACTGACATAGATAAGATATGCCCTAAAAGACAAAGCGAGAAAGCTGCTCCCGCAAACTTATTTTGGCACTCTATGTATAATTGAAGATTGACGGAATGCGGGGCTTTGTTTCTCTTTAATTTTATTTATAAACTAAAAGAGCAAAGGCAAGCTGAACGCCATTGTTTGACTTTAAAGCTTTTAATCCTCAAAGAGAATTTTACACCAAAAAAGTTTATATTATTATTAATTTAATTAATTAAATTTATTTACCTTTATGAAATGCAAATAAGCATAAAAATATATGCTTAAATTCTCTGCGATTTAATGATTAGAGGTTTTCGTTTTTAGAGTATTAATACGAATTAAAACCCTTTTTTCAAAGAGCCAATGCATAACTGACGGTGGATATTTTTAGATATTGTTGATTGTTTGTAAATATTAAAGTTATTGATTCATTTACTCATTGCCCCTATGGGGCGGCGCACTTTAGTTCGTAAAGATAGTCGCTTGGACTTTTCCAATTTAGTGTCTTTCGGGGGCGAGAGTTGATCTCATTCA
>OLIW01000871.1_pt1 | contig 30180 bp, 36 predicted proteins | sample 1601321 | NCBI WGS metagenome assembly OLIW01 (sample SAMEA2452114, study PRJEB22498) | human gut metagenome
TGCATGTCTTATGTGCGCCGCCAGCGTTTATCCTGAGCCAGGATCAAACTCTCTTATTTTTTTCTTCTAGAGTTCTTGACTCATTCTTTTCTTTAATTATTTGGTAATACTTTTGTATTACCGCTTGGTTCTTCTTTTCAAAGGATTTTATTGTTTACTTTTCAATGTACTTTTAAAGTTCTCAAGGCAGTTTATTCTGCTTGAGAACAATGTCTATTTTAGCATACCAATTCCATCAAGTCAATAGTTTTTTTGAATTTTTTTTAAAATTTTTTTAAAAATTTTTTTATTTATAAATTCCATTTTAACAAATATTAACCAAAAATACATAAATTATTAGCTATATATTATTTTACCATTTCTATTGCCTTTTTTAATTGTAAGTCTTCTTTAACATTTTCATCATTTTCCACTAGTTCGTCTGGTTCAATACCTACATTATTAATTTTAGTTCTATTTGGAGTATAATATTCTTCTGTTGTTAATTTTATGGCACTTCCGTCTTTTAATGTTAATAGTTCTTGAATAACTCCTTTTCCATAAGTTTTAGTTCCAATTATTTTTGCTCTATTATTATCTTTTAGAGCTCCTGCTAATATTTCTGATGCACTTGCTGAGTTTTCGTTTACTAGTATAACAACTGGTATTGTAATAATCGGATCATATTTGGATTTTTCTATTTCTTCATTTTCTTTTTTATTTACAGTAATTAGCATTTTAGCATCTTTTTCTAGCATATAGTCTGCAATCGTTAGTGCTTCTTGCACAATTCCTCCTCCATTGTCCCTTAAGTCAATAATTAATGAATTAATATTTTGTTTTTGTAGTTCTTCATATTTTTCTTTAAAAATTTTGCTTGTATCTTCATCAAAACTTGTTAATTTAATATAACCAATATTTCCGTTTTTTATTTCTGATTTTACTGGGTTTACAATTACTTTTCTTCTTTCTACTTCAAGGTTTATAATTTCTTCATTTCTTTTTATTTCTATTTTTACTTTCGTTCCTTCTTCTCCTTTTATAGCTGCACTTGCTTCGTCTAAATGTTCTCCATCATATTCTATTCCATTAACTTTTAAAATAATATCCCCAGGTAAAATTCCGACTTCTTCAGCTGGTGAACCTTCTATTGGAGAAAGAATTACAATTTCATCTGTATCTTTATATACACTCATATAAATGCCTATTCCAACATAGTTTCCCATAATATTTATCTTATATTCTTCGTATTCTTCTTTAGTAATGTATTCGCTATATTCATCTCCCAGACCTTCAATATATCCTTTTATTGCAGACTCTTTTAATTTATTGTCATCTACTTCTCCTAAATAATATTCATCTATAATTGCTCTAAATCTGGCTAAATCACTAGCTAAATCTCCATTGTCATTTGAAACTAAAACATATTTTGTATCTCCAAAATTATTTTTATATAAAAAAATGGTTGTTATAGTAAATGTAATAAATGCTACTAATATAATTAGCATAATAATTTTATAAATTTTTTGAGTTTTCTCATTATTCATAATTGTTTAAATTCCTCTCTAATTCATTGAAATATTTATTTATATGTTTAACTAAATTATAGTTTGTAATATGTATTTTAAGTTTATATTATATATTATATGTATTTTTACTTTAAAATATCAATGGGGGTTAACTCCCATTGATTTTACATTATAAATATATTTATGGCAAATATGGTCTTGGATCTACTCTTCTTCCATTAACTAAAACCTCAAAGTGTAGATGTGGACCGGTTGAATTTCCAGTTGTTCCAACATTCATTATTACTTGTCCTTGTTCTACTGTTTGTTTTTCTTCTACTTTTCTAGATCCTGGTTGTCCATGTGCATACAATGTCATTGTTCCATCATGGTGATTTATAACTATGTATTCACCATAGCTTCTATAATTACCATTTGGATATTTTAAAGCTTTTGACGTAACAACTGTTCCCGCTTTTACAGCTAAAATTGGTTTTCCAGATATTCCTGATCCACTATAGTCTACAGCTCCATGATAACTTCCATTACTATAATATAATCCAGTTGTAATAGAATATCCATTAATTGGTCTTATGTATCCACTAGCACTTGGAGTAACTGTATAATTTCCTCCATTTTGTGCTGCTTCTTCTGCAGCTATTGCAGCTAATTCTGCTTGAATTGCTCTTTTGTCTTTTTCAAATTGTTCTAATTCTGCTTGAATTATTCTTTCTTCCTCATTTAGTTCTGCAACTCTTTCATCTTTTTGTTGTTTTGCATCTTTTAAAGCTTTACTTGTTTGTTCCACATTTTTTTTATTTGTTTCTATTTTTTGTTTATTTTCCTCTAAGCTGTCCTTCATTGCTTGTATTTCATTCTTTTTTCTTTCTATTTCATCTAATAATTCAGTATCATAGTTAGCCAGTTCTGTTGCTAAATAATAATTGGAAACTAAGTCTACAATTCCATTTGAGCTCAAAAGCATATCTAAAGCTGATATCTCTCCCATTTCATATATAGCTATTAATCTTTCTTGCATATTTTTTTCTTGTTCCTTAAAGTTTTCTTCTTCTACAACTAGTTTTGACTGTGTATCTTCTATTTGAACTGTTAATTCGTCAATTTGAGTATTTAAATCTTCAATTTTGCTTTCATAACTGCTAATTTGCGTTATTAAAGATTCTACTTCTGTAAGTGTTGCAGATTTTTCGTTTTTAATTTCTTGTTGTTCTTCTTTTTTTTCTTGTTCTTGTCTGTTTATTTCGTCTATTTGGCTATTCAATTGTGATTTACTGGTTGCTGCACTAAAGCTAGGTAATAAAACTAAAATAAATATTATAGATAAGCAAACTATTTTATTAATCTTGTTTTTCATTTTTTCCTCCATTTTTTGTTAAAATATTTTTTTATAATTATTGTTTTTCTAAAAAGTTTAATGGTTGTACATATTTTCCATCTATTCTAACTTCAAAATGAGCATGCGGTCCAGTAGAATATCCTGTAGATCCTACTTTCATAACAACATCTCCTCTCGAAACAAGTTGTCCTACTTCAACTACAATTTCACTTCCATGTGCATATAGTGTTGTTACTCCTCCACCATGATCAATAATTACCATGTTGCCGTATGCAGCACTTCTTCCTGCTTTTATAACTAATCCATCTGTTGCTGCAATAAAGTTCGCGCCTTCTGGAGCACCAATATCAATTCCTGTATGTAGCTTATAAACCTTAGTAATTGGATGTACTCTCATTGCAAAGTGAGAAGTAATTCTTGAATATCCTGGTACTGGCCAAGACATTATGCCTCCAGTATATTCTTTGCTTAAGTTTGTAGAAGTTAGTAATAGTATATCTGCTTCTATTTTTTTAAGTTCTTCGTTATAAATATTTATTTTCTCTTGCAATTGTTTTTCTTCTTCTGTTAGTTGGCTTATATATTTATTTCTTAATATTCTAGTATTTTCTAATACAATATTATTTCTTTCTTTTTCTATTCTTGCGCTTTTTAATGAATCTTTTTTGGCTTCTACTTCTTTTTTGCTATTTTCTATCTTTATTTTTTCGTTTTCTATGTCGGTTAAAAGTTCTGTATCATATTTGGCTATTTCGGATATTAAATAATAGTTAGAAATAAAATCAGATATGCTTTTAGAATTAAGTAATACATCCAAATATGATGTTTCTCCTGCTTCATATAGTGTAACTAGTCTATCTTCCAATAGTTTCTTTTGCTTGTTATAATTATTTTCAGATATTGATAGTTGTTTTTCTAATTCATTTATTTCATCTTTTAATGTTTCTTCTTCATTACGTAATTGTGAAATTTCTTGTTCATAGTTTTCAATTTTTTCTGTTAATTCTTGTACTTCTTGTAGGTTTTCTGATAGTTCAGATTGTATTTCAGTTATTTGGTTATTTGCCTCTTCTTTTTGTGAATTAATTTCATCTCTTTGTGCCTCTAATTCTAGTATATTTGAACAAAAAGAAGCAGTAGTTAAAGACAAAATAATTATAGTTATGGTGCATATTACTATTCTACATCTTCTCATTCAATTACTCCTTTTATACTTCTAAATATTTTCTCATTGATATTGAACTTCCAACAATGCCAATTCCAACTCCAAGTATTAAATATACTATCAATATTAGGCTAAACATTTCGTTAAAGCTTAGTAATGATACATCAATAATATTTTGTAATGATGTTTCTAAGACTCTATCTGTTAATAAATTGTATAATCCGCCTATAATTAATAGTGATATCATTCCAGCAATAACTCCTATTGTAATACCTTCTACAATAAATGGCCATCTAATAAATCCATTAGTTGCTCCAACATATTTCATTATAGAAATCTCTTTCCTTCTAGCATGTACAGTTAACTTAATAGTATTTGTTATAATAAATACAGATATTAAAACCAATAGTATTAGTATAACAGCACTTGCAATTCTAACACCATTTGCTATATTTATTAGTTTATTTATTGTATCTTCACTACTAGTAATATTTTTTACATTTTCAAAACCTGATATTGTATCCTGTACACTTTTACTTAAGCTTAAGTCAGAAAGTGTAACAACATAAGATGCTGGGAAAATTGTAAGCCCGTCTAGTAAATTCTGTCTTTCTTTAAATCTTTCTTTCATTTGTGTTAATGCATCTTCTTTGCTTTTATATCTAATATTATTTACTCCTTCAACGGCTTTAATCTTTTCTCCAAGTTCTTTAATTTGGTCATCTGTTGCCGCATTTTGAATAAATACTTCTATTCCTTGATCTTCTTCGACTTGTAAAATTATATTGTTAATGTTTTCAATTACTGCAAAAAATATACCAAATATTACCATAGTAGCACACATAATTCCTAAACAAGCTAAAGTAGATTTTTTATTTTTTAATACATTTCTAAAACCTTCGCTAATTAAATAAAAAATAACATTATATTTCACTACTATACCCACCCTTACTATCTCTAACAATATTGCCTTTGTTAATTTGTATAACTCTTTTATTCATTTTGTCTACAATGTCCTTAGCATGTGTTGCAACAACTACTGTTGTTCCACGTAAATTAATATCATTTAATAAGTTCATTATATCCCAAGCAGTTTCAGGATCTAAATTTCCTGTTGGTTCGTCAGCAATAATCATAGCTGGATTATTAACTAGGGCGCGCGCTAGAGCTACTCTTTGTTGTTCTCCTCCAGATAATTCATGAGGGTATACTTTCGCTTTTCCACTTAAACCAACTAGTGATAATACCATTGGAACTTGTCTTCTAATATGACGAGGTGTTGCTCTAACAATGTACATTGCAAAAGCAACATTATCATATACAGTTTTATCTGCTAATAATCTAAAGTCTTGAAAAACAACTCCCATACTTCTTCGTAAATATGGAATTCTATTTTGTTTTAAAAAAGTAGTATCTTTACCATTAATAATAATGTTACCAGAAGTTGGCTCTTCTTCTTTTAGAATTAGTTTTATTAAAGTAGACTTACCAGACCCAGATGCTCCAACTAAAAATGCGAAGTCTCCTTTTTCTATCTTAAAGTTAGCATTATGTACTGCTTCAGTTCCTGTATCGTATGTCTTAGAGACATTTTTAAACTCTATCATATATTACTCCTCATAATTGAATTCAGTTTATAACCTTCCATTTACATCATAACAATAATCGATTTTAATTGCAAGAGCAAAAAACAAAAAAAACGATATATTTTTGATATTTTTTATCAGTTTATATCGTTTTTCTTTTATTTCCGTAGAAAATAAAAATTCACATAAAATTCACATAAAAATAAAAAACATTTTAATAAGTTACTGTTTTAAACTATTCTGTTATTTTTTCTATTATGTCTTTTTCTGTTAGGTGAAAATACTTTAACAATTCTTCTGCTTTTCCAGATTTTCCGAAAGCGGTCTGGTATTCCCATTCTAATTAATTTACTAGGATATTTTGTTGTTAGTACTTCTGAAATCGCACTTCCAAGTCCCCCAATAATATTATGGTCTTCTATGGAAATTAGTTTTTTTGTTTCTTTGGCACATTTTACAATTGTTTCTTCATCAATTGGTTTTATTGTATGAATATCTACAACTCTTATATTAATATTTTGTTTTTTTAGTTCTTCTTGCGCCTTTATAGCTTCACTTACTGTAACTCCTGTTGCAAAAACAGTTGCATATGTTCCTTCTCCAATTTGTATTGCTTTTCCAATTTTAAAGTTTTGGTTTTGTTCATAAATAACGGGAGTAGCTAATCTGCATAGTCTTATATATACTGGTCCATTTATAGTAGATATTTCCCTAATAGCCCATCTAGTTTGAATATCATCTGATGTACACATAACAGTTAAGTTGGGTAGTGTTCTCATTAATGATATATCTTCTATCATCTGATGAGTTGCCCCATCTTCTCCAACAGTAATTCCTGCATGTGTTGCACATATTTTTACATTTAGGTTTGGATAGCATATACTATTTCTAATTTGATCATATGCTCGTCCTGCTGCAAATACAGCAAATGTACTAACATACGGTATTTTTCCACATGTTGCTAATCCAGCCGCAGTTGATAACATATTTTGTTCTGCAATTCCAATATTGAAAAATCGTTCTGGAAATTTCTTTGCAAATAACTCCGTTTTAGTTGCTGTTGTTAAATCTGCATCTAATACAATAACTTCCGTATTTTTTTCTCCTATTAGCGCCAGTTCTTCCCCATAACTTTGACGTGTTGCTATTTTTTTAGATATATCCATTTACAAATTCCCCCTATATTATACTCAATTCCTTAATAGCTTGTTCGTATTGTTCTTCATTTGGTGCTTTTCCATGCCAGCTCACCTGATTTTCCATGAAGGATACTCCTTTTCCTTTTATTGTTTTAGCAATAATTGCTGTTGGCTTTTCTTTTGTTTTTCTTGCAATTTTTAAAGCTTCTAATATGTCTTTAAAATTATGTCCATCTATAATAAGTGTTTCAAATCCAAAGCTTTTAAATTTTTCTTCTATTTTATTTAATCCTGCAACTTTTTCTATTTCTCCATCAATTTGTAAGTTGTTGTTATCTACAATTACGCATAAATTATCTAGTTTATAATGTGAAGCTGTCATGGCAGCCTCCCATATTTGTCCCTCTTCTAGTTCTCCATCTCCTAATAAGCAATACACTCTATACCCTTCGCGATTAATTTTAGAATTTAAGGCCATTCCATTTGCTATAGATAATCCTTGCCCTAAAGAACCAGTTGTTGCATCCACACCTATTACCTTATTCATATCTGGATGTCCTTGTAATTTACTGTCTATATTTCTAAAATGTTTTAATTCTTTTTTATCAAAATAATTGCATTCAGCTAATGTAGCATATAGTGCAGGTGAAGCATGTCCTTTAGATAGTACAAACCTATCTCTTTGTTTTGCGTTTGGGTCTTTTGGATTAATATTCATTTGGTTAAAATATAGTGCTGTTAAAATGTCTGCACAAGAGAGTGCTCCGCCGGGATGTCCAGACTTAGCAGCATATACTTGTTCAATAATACTAATTCTTACATTTCTGGCTTTATTTTTTAGTTCCTCAATACTATCAATTTTCAAATTATCTACCTCCTAAACACCATAAAAAGCAAGGCCACACACTAGATGGTATCTTGCTTTTTTATTTTAGATAATATATTTTTTATCATATATTATGCCTCCATATTCTTTTCTTTTTATCAGTATACACATTTTGTTTTTAAATTTCAAGTCTTTATTTGTTTTTATTTATGTTTAAGATGGTATAATAGATTACTTTCGTTGCTTAATTATTATACTCCCATTATATTATATCCATTATCTGCATATATAATTTGTCCAGTAATGCAGTTAGACATATTGCTTAGTAAAAATGTTGCTACATTTCCAACCTGCGTTGTTGTTACATTTCTGTGTAATGGTGCTTTTTGTTCTACAGTTGTTAAAATTGAAGAAAAATCTTTAATTCCCTTGGCTGACAATGTTTTAATTGGACCTGCTGAAATCGCATTTACATTTATCCCGCTTTTTCCTAAATCATTTGCTAAATATCTTACACTAGATTCTAATGCTGCTTTTGCAACTCCCATTATGTTATATCCTTCTAATACTTTTGTAGAACCATAATATGTTAATGTTAATAATGATGCATTTTCATTTAACATTTCTATTTCTTTTGCTATTCTTGCAGTTAGCACAAATGAGTAACTACTTACATCAACTGCATGTGAATATCCTTCTTTGCTAGTATATAAAAAGTCGTTATGCAAATCTTCTGTATTTGCGTGTGCAATACTGTGAACTATCCCATCTATTTTTCCATTTTCTGTTTTTATCTGTTTAAATAATTCTCTAACTGCTTGATCGTTAGATGCTTCATTTAATACATAAGCTTTACTTCCAGAAAATTCTGCTATTAGTTCTTCAATTTTGTTCTTGTTTTCTTCTCCCATATAAGTAAATATTAATTTAGCACCATTTTCATATGCTGATTTTGCAATTCCATAAGCAATACTCCATTTATTTCTTATTCCCATTATTAATATTTTTTTATTTTCTAATAACATTTTCATACCTCCATACTTCTCCTATATTTCTAAATTTTTTGTATCTTGTCTCAACAATTTCTTCACTAGTTAAATTTTTCATTTCATTAATTGCTTTTACTATTTCTCTTTTTAAGCTAGTTGCTGTTTTTTCAAAAATTTCATTATTTTCATCTTTAGGTTCTTTAATTATTTTATCTATAAGTTTCAAATTGTATAAATCTTTAGCCGTTAGTTTCATTTTTTCAGCCGCTTCTTTATATCTGGTTCCATCTTTCCATAATATACTGCTATAACCTTCTGGAGAAAGAATAGAGTATATTGCATTTTCTAGCATAAATACCTTGTTAGCTGTTCCTATGGCTAATGCTCCACCACTTGAGCCTTCTCCAATTATTATTGCAATTGTTGGCACCTTTAATTTTGCCATTTCGAATATTGAATTTGCAATAGCTTGCCCTTGTCCTCTTTCTTCTGCACCAATCCCTGGATAAGCTCCTTTTGTATCAATAAAAGTAATAACTGGTCTTTTAAATTTTTCTGCTTGCTTCATAAATCTTACAGCCTTTCTATACCCTTCTGGATTAGGCATTCCAAAATTTCTTTCAATATTTTCTTTTGTTGTTCTTCCCTTTTGTTGTGCAATTATTGTAAAATTTTGATTTTTTAATCTTGCCAGTCCACAACAAATAGATTTATCGTCTTTGAAATTTCTGTCTCCATGCAGTTCCATGAATTCGTCAAAAATTTTTTCTATATAGTCAAGAGCAGTTTTTCTTTTAGGGTTTCTTGCTATTTCAACTCTATCCCATGCTGATAGTTTTTGGCTAGGCATTTTTTTTACCTCCTTTGTGATACTGAATTATTTTATAGAGTGTTTCTTTTAAATCTTTTCTTTCAACTATTTTATCTATAAATCCGTGTTCTAATAAAAATTCTGCTGTCTGAAATCCTTCTGGTAGTGTTTCCCCTATGGTTTGTTCAATAACTCTTGGTCCTGCAAATCCTATCATAGCCCTAGGCTCAGCTAAAATAATATCTCCTAAGCTTGCAAATGATGCTGTAACTCCACCATATGTAGGGTCTGTTAAAACTGATATGTATAATAAACCTGCTTTATCTAGTTTTGTAAGTGTTGCTGCTGTTTTTGCCATTTGCATTAATGATATTATTCCTTCTTGCATTCTTGCTCCACCAGAAACAGTAAAAATAATTAGTGGTAGTGATTGCTTTATTGCCTGTTCTATTGCATAAGAAATTCTTGCACCCACTATAGCTCCCATACTTCCCATTAAGAATCCGCTATCCATTATGCAAATTATAACTTTTTCTCCGTAAATATTACCCATACCACAGCTTACAGCTTCATCTAACCCTGTTTTTTCTCTTAATATTTTTATTTTTTTAGGATAGTCTTCTAATTCTAATGGGTTAATCATCTCTAATTCTAAGTCAAATTTTTTATATGTTCCTTTGTCTATTATTAGTTCTAGTCTTTTTCCTATATGCATTCTAAAATAGTGTCCACAATTAGGGCAAATATTTAAATTGTTTCTAACTGTTTCTTTATATACAATTTCCTTACATTCTTCACATTTTAGCCATTTTCCTATTGGTATATCAACATTATTTTTTTTTGTTTTTACAACTTTATTATCTCTTTTTTTAATTTTATCAATAATCATATTCTCACCTTTTATTGTTTAAATTGATTTTCAATAAATGAAGTATCAAATTTTCCTCTTATAAAATCTGGATTAGTTATAATATCAAATAGAAAATCTCTATTTGTATCTACTCCGTCTATTACAAGCTCTTCTAATGCCCTTTTCATTTTTGCAAGTGCTTCATTTCTATTTGTTCCTAAAGCAATTATTTTGGCAATCATAGAGTCATAGTTAGGTGGTATTGTGTATCCATTATAAATTGCTGTATCTACTCTAATTCCATTTCCACCTGGTAGATTTACTCCTGTAATAGTTCCTGGACATGGTATGAAATTTTTACTTGGATTTTCAGCATTTATTCTGCATTCAATAGAATGTCCTTTAAATTCAATTTCCTTTTGTTTCCATCTTAGTGGTTCTCCTGCAGCTATTTTTATTTGTTCTTTGACTATATCTATTCCGGGTTCTCATTTCTGTTATTGGGTGCTCTACTTGAATTCTTGTATTCATTTCCATAAAATAAAAGTGATTGTTTTTATCTACCAAAAATTCTACTGTTCCACAACTTGTATAGTTTGCTACTTTTGCTACTTTCATAGCTACATTCCCCATTTTATTTCTTAATTTATCATCAACTATTGTAGATGGAGTTTCTTCTATAATTTTTTGATGTTTTCTTTGAATTGTGCAATCTCTTTCCCCTAAATGAACTATGTTTCCATGTTCATCTGCTAATATTTGAATTTCAATATGTCTTGGGTTTTCTATAAACTTTTCTATATAGATGTTATCATCATTAAATGATGTTTTTGCTTCTTGTTTTACAATTTCATAATTTTTTTGAAGTTCTTCTGAATTTTTAGCTATTCTTATACCTTTTCCGCCACCACCAGTAGCTGCTTTTAATATAACTGGATATCCTATATTTTTTGCAACTAATATTGCTTCTTCCAAATTTTTAATGCTACCATTTGAACCTGGTATAACTGGAATGTCTGCTTGTTTCATTAACTCTTTTGCATTAGATTTATTTCCTAACAAATCTATAGTTTTTGAGTTGGGTCCTATGAACTTTATATTTGACTCTTCACATATTTGGGCAAATTGGGAGTTTTCTGATAGAAAACCAACCCCTGGATGTATACTATCACAGTTTGTTATATAGGCAGATTCTATTATATTTTTTATGTTCAAATAGCTTTTAGTAGCTGATGCTGGTCCTATGCATATTGCTTCGTCAGCTAGTTTTGTATGTAATGTATCTTTATCTATTTGTGAATAAACTGCAACTGTTTTTATATTCATTTCTTTGCATGCTCTAATAATACGAACTGCAATTTCTCCGCGGTTTGCAATCAATATTTTTTTCATTACGTTTTTCCTTTCTTTTATATTATACTAAAGCAAAAGTAAGTTCACCTTTAGCAATTATTTTTCCATTAACTGTTGCAATAGCTTCTCCAACTCCTATTGGTCCTTTTTTTCTAATAATCCTAACTTCTAATTTTAACTTATCACCAGGTACAACTATTTTTTTAAACTTCATTTTGTCAATTCCTCCAAATAAAGCATTTTTGCCCTTATTTTCTTCAGCAGAAAGAATTGCTACTGCTCCTGTTTGTGCTAAGCTTTCGGTTATTAAAACTCCTGGCATTATTGGATTATTTGGAAAATGCCCTTTGAAATACCATTCTTTTTCATCTATTTTTTTGTATGCTACTGCACATTCTCCTGGAATATAGTTTTCAACTTCATCAATCATTAAAAATGGTTCTCTTTGTGGTATTATTTTTTTTATTTCTGTTTTGTCTAGCATATTCCCTCCTATCCTATTTTGAATAATGGTGTACCATACTCAACTATATCACCATCTTTTACTAAAATAGCTAAAATTTTACCCGAAAATTCAGATTCAATTTCATTCATTAATTTCATTGCTTCAATTATGCAAAGTGTGTCTCCTATTTTTACATCTTTTCCAATTTCTACATATGGTTCTGCAGTTGGAGATGGTTTTATGTAAAATGTACCAACCATCGGGGATTTTACAATATTTCCTTCTGACTTTTTCTCCTCTTTATTTGTGTATAATTGTTCATTATTTATTACTACTTCTTTGCTTTTTAAATCAGTATCTATATAATTTTTATTGTTTTCTTTTTTAATACTAATTCTAGTTCCATCTGTAAAACTTATGTCTACATCAGTTAATGTTGATTGATCTATCTCGTTTATTAATTGTCTAATTTTTTCATATTCCATTTTTACTCATTCCTTTCCTAATATATAAATTAGATTAAAAAATTAATATTTTAGATAAGTCTTATATATTTATTAAGTATGTTATTCCACATATTTTTTTAATATAATGCTTGCATTGTGCCCACCAAATCCTAATGAATTAGACATTGCAATATTTATTTTCTTATAAATTAGTTCATTTTCTACAATATTTAAGTCACATTCATTATCTTTTTGCCTATAATTAATTGTTGGTGGAATAATTTCTTCTTCTAATGCTTTTATACACATTATAGCTTCAATAGCACCTGTTGCCCCTAAGAGATGTCCAGTATTACTTTTAGTAGAGCTTACCATTACATTTTTCGCTGAATTTTCCAAAGCTATTTTAATAGCCTTAGTTTCAGTTAAATCATTTAAATGTGTAGAAGTTCCATGTGCATTTATATAATCTATATCTGTGGCTTTTAGTTTTGCATCTTTTAGTGCTCTCATCATTGCTCTTGCTCCACCTATTCCTTCCGGATCTGGTGAAGTAATATGGTATGCATCTGATGTAGCCCCATATCCAATTATTTCTGCATAAATATGTGCATTTCTTTTTTTGGCATGCTCTAATTCTTCAAGAATAAGAATTCCAGAGCCTTCACCCATAACAAATCCACTTCTTTCTTTGTCAAATGGTATGCTTGCTCTGTTTTTGTCAGTTGAATTTGATAATGCTTTCATATTTTCAAATCCTGCTATACCCATTTCGCAAATAGATGCTTCTGTTCCTCCTGCTAAAATTATATTTTCATATCCATGTTTTATTGTTCTATATGCTTCCCCAATCGCATGAGTTGAAGATGCGCAAGCACTAACTGGTGAAATTGATTCTCCTTTTAGTCCTAATTCAATAGTTATATTTCCAGCTGGCATATTAGAAATTGCCATAGGAATAAACATTGGCGAAATTCTGTTATGTCCTTTTATTGTTCTTATTTCGCATTGTTCTTGAATTGTTTTCAATCCTCCAATTCCAGAGCTAACAAAAACTCCTACATCATTTAACTCTGTATTTTCATTTGTAATTTTACTATCTATAAAGGCCTCTCTTGCTGCAATTAGTGCAAATTGCGAACTTCTGTCTAGTCTCTTAGCTTCTTTTGTTTCAAAATAATTAATTGGATTATAATCTTTTACTTCTGCAGCTAATTTTGTTTTAAAGTCAGAATTATCAAATAGCGAAATATTATCTATTCCACATTTCTTATTTTTTATTCCTGCCCACATTTCTTCTACAGTATTCCCTATTGGAGTTATTGCTCCTATACCTGTAATTACTACTCTTCTTTCCATTTTTTTCTCCTTTCTTTATATATCTTGTATATTACATTAGCAATCCGCCATCAATATTAATAACCTGTCCAGTGATATACGAACTGTCATCTGACGCTAAAAATTTAACCACATTTGCAACATCTTGTGGATTTCCTATTCTACCTAAAGGGATCTGTTTAACAATATTTTCTTTTGTTTCTTCTTTTAAAATATTTGTCATATCAGTTTGAATAAACCCTGGTGCTACTGCATTTACATTTATATTTCTTTTGGCTACTTCTTTAGCCAAGCTTTTGGTAAAACCAATTATTCCTGCTTTAGATGCTGAATAATTTGTTTGTCCTGCATTCCCTGATATTCCTACTACAGATGAAATATTTATGATTTTCCCTGAGCGAGCTTTTATCATATAATTTATTACATTTTTAGTTACATTAAATGTTCCTTGTAAATTAACCTTTATAACATCTTCAAATTCCTCTGTTTTCATTTTCATTAATAGTGTATCTTTCGTAATTCCAGCATTATTTACTAAAACATCTATTTTTCCATAATATTGAATTATTTCTTTTACACATTTTTCACAATCTTCAAAATTTGCGACGTCTCCTTGAACTGCTAAAAATTTTACATTATTTTTTTCTATTTCTTTTTTTAAATTTTCTAGTTCTTCGCTTTGTGTACGATAATTAATTGAAACATCATAACCATCTTTTGCAAAAGTTAGGGCAATTTGTTTTCCAATTCCTCTATTTCCACCTGTAATAAAAACAACTTTATTCATTTATTTTTCTCCTTTCAAAAATCTTATAGCTTCTTTAAGGCTTAAATTATCATTAATATTTAATGTTTGTATTTCTTTATTTATTTTAGTTCTTTTTACAAAACTAGTAAGCGTTTTTCCTGGTCCAATTTCCACAAAAGTATCAACTCCACTTAAAACCATGTTTTCTAATGTTTTTGAAAATCTAACTGGGCTAATAATATGTTTGGCTAGTATATCTTTTATATTATCTGTGTCTTTATAAATTTCTCCATCTAAATTTTTAATAACTTTAGTTTCAAACTTATTTATTTTTATATTTTCAAGTTCTTTTCTTAAAGCATTCGAGCTTTTGACTAGTTTTTCTGTATGAAATGGTCCAGCTGTTTTTAATTCTACTACTCTTTTAGCTCCCATTTGTTTTGCAATTTGTTCTGCCTCTAGTACTGCTTGTTCTTCACCAGATATTGCAATTTGACCTGTACAGTTATAATTTGCAGGAACTACAAAACCCAATTTTACTTGGCGGCAGATTTCTTCTACTTGTTTTTCATTTAACCCTATTACTGCTGCCATTTGCCATTTACCTTCTGGCAAAAGGTTTTGCATGTATTCTCCTCTTTTTTGAACAATTTTTATACCTTCTTCAAGTGAAAACACTTTGCTATATATTAGAGCTGTATATTCGCCTAGACTTAGTCCTGCCGATATTGTCGCATATATATTTTCTTGTTTTAAGATTTCTAAAATTCCCAAACTCATTGTAAGTATTGCAAGTTGAGTATTCTTTGTTTGGTTTAAAATATCTTCTGGTCCTTCAAATGAAAGTTTTGCAATATCTATGCATGTTAATTTTTTTACATAATTGTAAATCTTTCTAACACTTTCATGTTCCTTGTATATATCTTTTCCCATCCCTACATTTTGAGAGCCTTGGCCTGGAAATAAAAAACCTAATTTCATTTAGTTTGTCTCCTTTTTATTATATTTTTTTCAAATCTGTTGCAAAATTCAGTTACAAATTCAATTGTGTTTATATCTATATTAAATTCTTTTTTTATTGAAGTTGCAAAATATTTTATGTCATCAGAAAAATTTATTTTACTTGTATTAATTCCAACTCCTACAATTAGAAATCTTACTTTCCCTGAATTTATTTTACTTTCTGTTAAAATACCTCCAATTTTTTTATTATTATATACAATGTCATTTGGTAATTTAATGTCTAGTTCTATTTTATATTTATCATAAAAAATATTTATAATGTCCTTAGCAATTTCAAATGTTATTCCTTCTATTTCTCTTATAACGCAATTTAAATCTATGAACAAAGAAAACGCTATATTGTTTGTCTCATCTGTATACCATATCCTGCCATGTGTCCCTCTACCTGCTGTTTGAATATTTGCCATTATTACAGTTCCATTTTGTATATTTCCATTTTCTATTAGTCTTGTTATTTCATTCTGAGTTGAATCTATTACATCATAGAAAATAAAATTTCTTCCTAAAAATTTAGTTTTTAGTTTCTTCAATTGCATCTAAATTTGCCTGCCTTTTTATTTTATTTGTTGTTGTCTTTATTAATGCTCTTTCTGTTATAATTATTCCTCTAATTGCTTTATATTGTGGCATTATTTTGTTTATCTGTTTGACTTTTCTTGATAAAACATTATATATTTCATCATCACTTTGTACATTATAAATATCTTTCATTGTTTCTCTATCAAATACTATTTGAACATTAATTTTAATATCATTTTTATCTTCTGATTGAGCTTTACCAAAAATAAAGGATTCTTTGACACCTTCAATTTTATTTACAAGATGTTCCATTTCTTCTGGGAATATATTTTTACCATTCTTTAGTACGATTACACTTTTTTTTCTGCCACAAATAAAAATGTATCCATCATCATCTATCTTTGCTAAGTCCCCTGTATAAAACCACCCATCTTTTATAGCCTCTTTTGTAGCTTCTTTATTATTGTAATATCCCAACATTACATTTGGTCCTTTTACTACTAATTCTCCTACTCCATCTTCATTTTTATTAACTAATTTTGCTTTTACACTAGGTATAGTTTTTCCTATAGACCCAGTTTTGTAATGATTATTAGTACCAATTCCAATTACTGGTGAAGTTTCTGTTAAGCCATATCCTTGTACTAAGTTAATTCCTAAATTTCTATATTTCTTTTCTATACCTGGTTCTAATGATGCTGCTCCACTAATTAATAATTTAATTTTTCCTCCTAGCATATTGTGGATTTCTTTAAATACTTCTTTTTTTTCTTGCATTGATGAATCTTTATATCGTTCTTCTTTTTCAATAACGCTATGCAGTTTTCCTTCTTTGTCAAGTTTTTTTCTAATCATCATAAATATTCCTTCATATATACTTGGAACACATGCCATAACCGATACTTTATATTCATTTAGGTTTTCAACTATATGTCTTAAACCATCACAAAATACTATTTGGGCTCCTATATATAATGGAAACAAAAATCCTACTGTACATTCAAAAACATGATGTATTGGTAAAATTGACAAAAAAATATCTTCTGAGTTTACATCTAAAATGTTGCCTAAGTCCATTAAATTAGAGCATATATTTCTATGGCATAGGCTTACAACTTTAGACTGAGATGTTGTTCCAGATGTAAAAAGCATTATGCTCATTTCTTCTGAATTAATTTTTGCATTTATAAATTCCAAATTTCCTTGTTTTATTAAGTTTTCCCCTGTTTTTATTAGTTGATATTGTGAGTAAACTTCTTTATTATGTGACTTTGCATCCATTGAAATTAAATATTTTAATTTACTATTTTGATTATTCATTATCTTTTTTAATGTATTTTCATACTTGCTAGAGAAAAAAATCGCTTCTATTTCTGATCTTTGAATTAATGTATCTAGTTCATTTCCTGGCAAAGATTTATCTAATGGCACTACTACTCCTGTGCCACAAACCACCGATAAATACGCTATTGCCCATTCATATCTATTTTCGCTTATAATTCCTATTCTTTTATTTTTTAGCCCTAGGTTTATTAATTCTGTTCCTAAGTTATTTACCATTTTCCTTACTTCGCTATGAGTTATTGTTCTATATTTATCCTTTTCAATTTTTATTTTATATGCTAATTTTTTATCATATAGTTTTTCTGTTTTATTTAGCATATCTTTTAAATTAGTTATTTTTAAACAATTACATGATTTATTAGTCATTTAAATCTCCTTTTACAATTTTATATAAACATATATATTTATATCATTATTATCTTCACATGTCTTTAAACTGGTAGGTCAGTATAATCTATTTTCAACATTTACTCACAAAAAAAAATAAAGATTTTATCTTTATTTTTTTATAAAAAATCTGAATTGCAAAACTATTTTTTATATTTTACTTATTCCTCTTACAACAGTATCTATAAATCCATTATATACTTTTTGAATGTCCGCTTCTTTATTTTTCTTTAATCTATATATAAGGCTCGAGCATGTCACTCCAAATATTCCTGAAGCAATTGCTTCTATGTCTCCATTATAAAACTCGCCATTTTCTATTCCTTCTTTAATAATTTTTTCTAGAATATTTACATATTCAAATACTGCTCTTTTGCACTTTTTATTTTTTTCTTCTTCACCCCATATTTCTGAAAAAACTATATTAAGAAAGTTCTCATATTTTACAGTAACTTTTATTTGTATTAAAATAATTGCTTTAATTTTTTCTAATGCCGTTTGGCAATTTTTTGTTTTTATTTCTATATTATTTTGTAAAAGCTTTTTTCCTTCTTCTAAAAGCATGTCAAATATGTCCTCTTTTTTATGGAAGTGATAATATAATGATCCTTTTGCCACTCCAGCAATTGCTGTTATTTCTTCTACGCTAGTGTTATCATATCCTTTTTCGGCAAATATTTTTATAGCAGTATTAAAAATTCTTCTTTTTGTTCTATTCATTTTTTAGCCCTTCCTTTAACTATTAAATATATTTTGTTATCTCTTACAACACCTTCATTTTGTGTCTTCGCAACTAAAGTCTTTTGTTCTTGTAGTGTCAATATATGTGTAATAGCATTGCATCAAGCATGCTTCCCTGCCTTTAGCATTTAATAAAATATAAAACCAAATAATTAAATCATTTTTTTAGTTTTAAAATATTTCGTCAAATTTCTTTGTATCAAAAGTTATAAGTTTTCTTTCAATATCATAGTAACCACGCACTCCACATGTGTGGTCGCTCATCTGTAGATTTTTTTCGTGAATATCGCCTCTTGTCTGTAGATAATCTTCATAATTAATTTTACTTTCATTTTTTAGTACAAAAATTACTTGTTTTGGGTCTGCTTTATCTTTTTCATCATATCCACCAATTATAACTTGTTTTACTAAAATTTCAAAAGCATCTTTATCAAATTCTGTTATAATTTCTCCGTTTTCAAGATATCGTTTTAGCTTATTTAGGCTAAGTTTTCTGTTTGTTTTGTTTCTTTCATCTAACACTAATTTTTCTTGCTTTAGATTTAATTGTTCGATTTGATTTTGTATTTTCTCTTTTCTCTCTAAGAATATTTCTCTATCAATGGCATTTTCTAAACTTAAATCAATTAATTTATTCATTTTTGATTTTAGCTTTTCTTTTTCTGTTTCAATATTTTCTATTAACTTACTTGATGAGTTCTCAGTAATAATGCTATTTATTCTTGTTATAAATTTATTTACAATATCACCTTTGTTTCTGCATAATATTTTGTATGCATCTACAAAACAATTTTCTATTACTGTTTCTCTCATTGCTTTACATTTAGGACATTCTTGTTTCCCTCTTTTAACAAAGTTCATACAATGCCATACTGGTGTCTCATTTTTAGTTTTTGAGTTCCAATTTCTTCTTGTTAAAACAATTCCACAAAATCCACAATAAATTCTACTACTAAATGGATATTTTCTACTATAATTACATCTTCTTTTTCCTTTGCTTCTTGAACCTGCTCTTTTTTCTAATATTTGCTGTACTTTGTCAAATAGTTCTGGCTCAATTATTGCTGTATGGTGTTCTTTAATATAATACTGATTTTCTTCTCCCATATTGATTACTCGTTTATGTGTTATAGGATCTGTTGTATAAGTTTTTCCTTGCAAGACATCACCTTTGTATTTTTCGTTTTTCAGTATTCTTCTAACTGTTGAATCACTCCATCTTGTTAGTCTTTTTGGTGTTAGATATTTCATGTTTGTTAGTTCTTTTGCAATTATACTTGAACCTACACCTTGTGCATATCTATTAAAAATATATTTTACTATTTCCACTTCTTCTTGGTTAATAGATATACTTTTGTTTTCTTTATCATAAGTATAACCCAAACATCCATTATATCCAATTAGTTCTCCTCTTTGTTGTTTCATTTTTAGCTCTAGCTTTACATGTGATGATATTGTTTCACTTTCTTGTTGTGCTACTGAACTTAATATTGTTAATAGTAATTCTCCTGCCATTTCTAGAGTATTAATATTTTCTTCTTCAAATAGAATTGCTACATTTTTCTCTTTTAGCATTCTTACATATTTTAGAGTATCTAGTGTATTTCTTGCAAATCTTGATATTGATTTTGTTAATATTAAATCAATTTTTCCATTCATACTATCTTGTATCATTCTCATAAAATTACTTCTTTTATAATCTTGTGTTCCTGATATTGACTCATCTGCATATACTTCTACAAAAGACCATTCTATATTTTTTGTTATTTTTTCATTGTAGCATTTTACTTGTGATTCAAAACTGTTTAATTGGTCTTCTGAATCTGTGCTTACTCTTGCATATGCTACTACTTTTAGCCTTCGATTTATTTGCAACCCTGTAGTTCTATCTATTCTTCCTTGTACTTTCTCTATAACTTGAACTTCCATTAATCCTCCATTCTGTTAGAGAGAACCCTGTTTGGATTATACACTATTTAAAAGTTAAAATCAATCTCGTATTTTTCTAGTTTATATTCCTTTATAATGTTCTCTTTTGCTTGTTTGTATATTTTTTCATCTATTAATTTGTCTTTGTATATTCTATTTAAAAGTGTTATTTCAATACTTCCATTTAATAAATTAGCATCTATCTTTTCTTGTAATAGTTTAATATTTATCTTTTGTTTATTAATATTTTCCATAGGCTACACCTCATACATCTCTTGTATTTTCTAAAATACTTATAATGTATTCTTTTATTTTTTGGTTTGGTATGTCATTAAAATATTTTGCTATTTCTTCTTGTGTAAAAATTATTTTCAAACTTTTTTCATTTTTATAACTTTCTAGTTTTTCCTCGCTTAGAATATAGTTTTCACCTAATTTTTTGCTTTTTCTAAAATCTCTCTTTATTTTTTGAGCTATGTTATCTGTGATTTCGTAATTATAATTTTGTATTATTTCTACTATCTTAAATTGATTTTTTTCATCTAAAAAACTTATATGTTCTGCTGGATTTATTCCTAACCTTTTATTATTTACAAGTTCTTGTAATTCTGGTGTTAAATAATTCAATCTCAAATATTTTTGAAATGTTCCATTACTAATATTTTTATCTTTGCAAATTTCTTTTCTATTTTTGTTATATTCTTCAAAATATTTCTTATATTTTTTTGCTATTTCCATTGGTGTATTTGGTGTTACACTAAATGTATTAATCATATTTTCATTTTCATTTTTATGTTTGTGTTCTACTTTACTTTCCTTTATGACTGGCTCATAATCTTCTCCTAGTATGTTTAAAACTTCTTCTTTGCTAATCCATTCCATATTAACATTTTCTAAAATTTTTCCTACTTTAAGTTTTTCTTCCATCATTTTTTTGACTTTCTTCATTTCTTCTTTCTTGTAGTAATTTATTAGTAATTGGTTTATTTCTGCCATAATCAAAACCTCCATTTAATTTATTTAAAAAACAGAAAGCAAGAAAAAAAGTTAGATTTTTTCTCTAACTTAGTTTCTTGCTTTCAATCTTTCATATTAAGATAATAACATCTTGTTTTTTATACGTCAATGAATATTTTTTGAAACAATTTTGAAATTTTATTTTGAATATAAATAATAATTTTATATCATTTATAAAATATACTATGTGTATTTCCGATACATCAAATGTATTTTAGAATACTAACAATGTATTTCATTCATAAATATTCTGTTTATTTTTTATTACATCTCAGTTATATCAAGCATTTTATTATCTTTTTATTACTCTGCATTTTCTCTGTATATTTTGGCTGTTTACAGAGGACTAGAAAACTTGTTTTTCTATGTGTTTACGAGATACACTCTGTATCTCTTTCCTGCCTTTTAGTAATATTATTTAATTCTTTACTTTATAAAAATTTATGGAACGGATTTTTTAATTTTTTCGTAATATAAAAATCTATATTACGAATTTTTTGATTTTTTCGTAATATAGATTCTATCTTTTAAATTTCTATTTCAAAAATAAATCTATATATTTTTGAAATGCAAAAACTTGATTTCTACTATATCCAGTTGTTTCTATCAATATTTGTTTTTCTTGAAATGCATTTATTACTCCTACTAGTGTTGTAAATTTTATTCCTGTTTTTTCAATTATTTTCTTTCTTGAAACAATTGGTTCATCATACAATACATCTAATACTTTTTTAGCATTTTCTGGTTTTACTGGTAAATCCATTATAACCTTATCCATTTCCATTGTAAGTTCAACTACATTTCTAAATTTTTCTTTTGCTGTTTTTGAGGTTTCTATAATCGCTTCTAAGAAAAATTTAATCCAAGCTATCATATCATTATGAGTTCTTACTCTTGTTAGCATATCATAATATGTATTTTTATTTCTTTCAATGTAATCAGAAATATATAAACAAGATTTATCAAGCATTCCTTTACTTTGAATATATAATGGTATAAGTAGTCTTCCTATTCTTCCATTGCCATCTAAAAATGGATGTATTGACTCAAATTGGTAATGTAAAATAGCAATTTTTATTAAGTCTGGTGTATCTATTTCTTCATTATTTATAAATTTTTCAAAATCTGTTAAACATTCTGCAATTTCTGTATGTGGTGGTGGAACATATACTGCATTACTTGGCATACTTCCTCCAATCCAGTTTTGTGATGTTCTAAATTCTCCTGGTGTTTTATGTTCTCCGCGAACTCCTTGCATTAATATTTTATGAAGTTCTCTTATTAATCTAGTACATACTGGAAATCCCTTTTTTATTCTTTCTACACCATAGTTTGTAGCCTTTACATAGTTTTGTACTTCTTCCCAATCATCTCTTTTTTCTGGGTTAATATCTGCTACATCTAATAAGTCTTCTTCTACGGTCGTTCTTGTTCCTTCAATTCTACTTGATTTATTAGCTTCAATTTTTACATGCATTTTAATATATAAATCTACATTTGGTATTAATAATGAATATGCATTTAACTCTCCAATTTGCCTGTTGGCTTCTGCCAATAGTTTGTCCAATTTAGTATCATCCCATCCCCAGTTATAATTTATTTTGCTGGGAATAAATGCTTTGTAATCATTCATTTTTACGTATTCACCTGATCTGTATTCTTCTAACTTCATCTTATCGCCTCCTTAAAAGTTTATGTTCTAAATACTCTGATTCTATATTTTTATAATTATTATGCCAATTTTCTATCATTTCTTTTTCTCTCTGAAATTCATCCAAGTTTACATATCTTTTTCTAACTTTTGTAATCCACCTTTCCTTGTTCATTTAGAAAATCCTTCTATGAGCATGTTCTACAATCATAGTTTTAATTTTCAAACTCAACTCATAATTTAATTTAAATTGTATCTCTTTCTCTCCAACTTTTGTATAAATTATTTTTCTAGGTGAAATAGGGAATATTATTTCACTTCCTATATTATTCCATCCTCCTCCAAAATCATATGTATCATCAGCATAATAATTTAAACAAATTACTGGATCATCGCTAGTTGGTATATTTACTCTATCATCTAAATCAAGTATCTTCCATTCATGATTATGAAGAATTTTTATAGTTTCTTTCAACAAATGCTTCATCATATATAAATAATATGATTTTCCAATTATAGTTTCAATTTTTATTAATGTTTTCCCATTGTTTTCAATACCTGTGTCAACTATTTTTAAAGGAAACATTTTGTTATCATTATCATATTCTTTATTACTTGAATAACTCTTAAGTTTATCTACTGATATATTGTTTAATTCTTCTGCTAATTCTGTTACAGTCTGTTGAAAAGTACTTCCCATATCTTCTTTAGCTGTTTTTAACATTTTAGAAACAAAACCTCTTATTTCTATCACATCTTTTATATATTGCTGTACTTCTTGCAATGTGTTATTTTCATTTAACTTATTCCATAAATCTAATTGACTATACAGTTTATTACTTCTTTCAACTGACATACCTTTCACTCTCCCTTAGCATTATAATCATATTCCCACAAACTTAGTTTTCCGTTTATCTCTATTGGTTTAATTTCTTCAACTTCTTCAATTTTAAAGCCATATCCTTTCCAGTCTGTTTTATTCAAACCTTTATAAACATTAGGATTTTTAGGAATAACTTTTTTTCTAAAATTGTCATCAACATAAATACAATCTGTTATTTTTGCTTTTGCTATTATACAACCTTTTGGATACTCTAAATTTAAATCTTTAAATCTAGTCATTGCTTCTTTGTCTATTCCTTTACCTGCATGAATTAGAATATCTCCTCTATATTTTGTTTTCCAAGTTCTAAATTCATATTCCTTATATCCTTTTGCTATCAATGTTGCCCAAGGTTGTTTTATAGTTATAACTTTCATATTCTTCCCCTTAATTTGTCAGATTATTTCTGACAAATCTATATATTTACCATTTGCTACTTCCATTAATAATTTGTATTTCTAGTCAGATGATACGGCTTTAACTCTATATTTTTATTTCTTCCTTGACTCCAAATATAATCATTAATATCAATTGCACATACTTTATTTTCTAATTTCTTTTTTATTAAGTCAATTGCTACAAGCATATTAGCTCTTACTTCTACTTCATATTCTGAATTTACTTCTATTTCTTTTTTGTTATCTATAATATTAGATAGTTTATCACTGTATTCTAATATTCCTAAGCCTCGTATTACTTGTGGAATTTTATAATCGCTACACCCTACTAAATGAGAATAATCTACTTTTATATTTTCTTTTAGTTCTCTAATATGTAATATATCAGAAGTTAATAATTGTGCTAATTTATAAAAATATATTGTTTTTTCTCTGTATTTTCTTTCATCCTTAAAATTAGGAAAGTATTTTATTATTATATTAAATAACTCCATATCTATGGTAATGCCTTTTATAAACTCGTAAAAATTGCCATTCATATTTTCATTTACTATTTTACTAACATCTCTTATAATATGATATCTTTCTTCAAATAGTGGAATTTCTACATTACCTTTCAATATTTCTCTAAATTCATCTTTAGTTATGTTAGAAAAATCAGTAGTATTTCTTTCTTTTACATACTTTAATATAGCATACAATAATGCTATAGAACCATCTTCTTTTCCATTAGAAGTATCTATTGTCCATTTAGGATTCCCCCAAAATGAAAAATCTATTGCCTCATATACTAACAAAAAGTTTATTATTGTCTCTGTTGGTAAATCTAATAAATTATATGGAGAAAATGCTAACCAATGTTCAGTTTCTACTTTCTTAATTTTTCCTATAAATTTTTCTAGATTTGTTTCATTTATTTTAACTGATTTTGAATTATTAGCAACATATTTGCAACTTTTAATTATTTTATCTAACACTATAGTTATCTCCAATCTTATTATTTATATCAATACTTATATATTACAGACTAAGCATATTTGATTTATGTTAATCCGTCTTTCTATAAAAATCAGTTAACTTCCCTTAACTTATATTTTTCTATATTTTCTTTAGTTGCAAATCCATTAGGTCCTTTTACTTTTTCTAAAAATACTATTCCATCTAAATGATCACATTCATGTTGCACTAATCTTGCAAAAAATCCATTTAATTTTTTTACTATTTTCTCTCCATTTTCATTATAATAAGTCAATTCTATATTCTTATATCTTTCTACTTTTCCTCTGATACTAGGAACACTCATACATCCTTCATATTGCACATCTGTATCTTCTGATAATTTCTTCCAAGTTGGATTAATCATTGCCGTTATTGGTATTTCTTCTGCATCATTATATTTTATATTTTCTTTTTTAGCTCCTACTACAATAATTCTTTTATCCACACCTATTTGAGGTGCCGCAATTCCTAATCCTGTTCCATACTCTAGTGTTGATTTTAAATCTTCTATAATGTCTATAATATCTTCATTATTATTTGTTATATTAACTTCATCGCATTGTTTTTCAAGGATAGGATCTCCTACTTCTCTTACTTTTAATACTTTACCCATTTTGTCTTACCTCCATATATCACCATATTTATATCACAGATTTACTTTTTCCTCAACAAAATCACTAAAATTCGCATTAAATATATTAAATTTTTGAGCAAAAATAAAGCACCTATCATACAAGGCACTTTACTTAGGATTCTCTTTAACTTTTAAATTTTATTTTTATAAATTCATATGTTCATTAACATACAACCATATCATATGGAGTACCCAGCATAGATATATAATCTCTGCAATTTACTCACAGCAACTATTATATCAATTTTAAAAACTCATTTTATATGTTTCCACACTCCATATCTAAAACAACCTTAACATTAATTTCTGAATTTTGTATTTTTTCTAGTCCAAATCTACCTCTTTTATGAAACATTATCGTATCTTGAAAGCTAGCAAATTCAAGTATTACTGGCAATTCTTTAACTCTAGCAACGCACAGCACTCCACATGGCTTGTAAATGGGAACATGTCAATAGGCTGTACTTCTTTAATATTATATTTTTGTACTAGAATTGATAAATCTCTTGCTAATGTTGCTGGATTACAACTTATATATATTATTTTTTTTGATTCTGATTTAAGTATAGTATTAATTGTATTTTCGTCTAGTCCTTTTCTAGGCGGGTCAATAAATATAATATCAGCTTTATTTTCTTTTACTAGTTTTGGTAATAGTTCTTCAACTTTACCTGTATAAAATACTATATTGTTAATTTCATTTATTTTAGCATTCTCTTTTGCATCTTCTGTTGCTTGTTCTACTACTTCTATTCCATAAACTCTTTTAGCATATTTAGATGCAAATATTCCTATTGTTCCTATTCCACAATATAGGTCAAATATTATTTCTGTTCCAGTTAATTCTGCACATTTAATTGCTTTATTGTATAGTTTTACAGTTTGTATTGGATTTACTTGGTAAAATGATACTGGAGAAATATTAAATTGGTACTCACCTAAGTAGTCTTTTATGTATCCGTTTCCAAATATTATTTGTGTTATATTACCTAAAATTACATTCGTATTTTCTGTATTAATATTTTTTACAATTGTTTTTATCTCTCTATATTTTTTTGTAATTTCTGCTATAATATTTTTCTCATTAGGTAGTATCTCTTGGTTCAAAACAATTATTACAATTACTTCATTAGTATATTTTCCTATTCTAATAATTATGTGCCTAATGATGCCGCTTCCGTTTTTTTCGTTATATGGAGCTATATTATATTTCTTTAAAATATTGAATAATTCACTTGCAATTTCTTGACTCAATTTATCTTGTATAAGGCAATTCGTAGTTTCAATAATATTATGAGTTCTTCCGTGCATATATACCCATAACTGTATTTTTTTCTTTATTTAGTCCTATTGGATATTGCAGCTTATTTCTATAATAAAATGGTTGTTCCATTCCTATACATTCATTAACTTCTATTGAGTACTTAATTGCTTTATAAATGCAATTTTTAACAATATCTGTTTTTATTTTTAAAGTTTCTTTATAATCTATATGTCTCAAGTTACATCCGCCACATTGTTTATAAGTATTGCAATCTACATTTCTTCTATTTTTAGATGTTTCTAAAATTTCTATTATTTTACCATATGCATAAGAAGATAAAACTTTTGTAATACAAACTCTTACTTTTTCTCCCTTAATAGCCCCTTTAATAAAAATTGTAAAATTATCAATTTTAGCAATACCTTCTCCATTTATTCCTTGATCTATGATTTCAGTGCAATAAATGTTATTCTTTTTTATCATTTTTTAATGTCTCCTATAGGTTTTACCCAGTTAATATAATCTTCATCCGTTTCGCTACCAATATAGCGCTTACTACTAATAAAGTTTAAATTTTTATATGTATTTTTTAAATCTCTAAAGCTTCCTTTAGAACTTGTTCCTCCACTTGTTACAAAAACATAGATGTTTTTTCCTTCTAAATTATTTTCTTCAATAAAAGTGTTTATTATTGTAGGTGCTGTATACCACCATACTGGAAAACCTAATATAACAGTTTTATATTCTTCCATATTAAATACTTTTTTTGTAATCTGTGGCCTAGAGGATTTATCATTCATTTCAATTGATGATCTGCTTTGTTTATTCGTCCAGTCTAAATCTTCTGCTGTATATTTTTGTGCTGGTTCAATTTCAAATAAATCTCCATTAATTGCTTTTGCAATTTTTTGTGCCAATTTTTTGGTAACGCCACTTGCTGAAAAATAACTAACTAAAAGTTTATTCAAATTAGCTTCCTCCCATCTTAAAATTTAATTAATTTCACTTTTCTGCAAATTGTTATGATATTATTTTTAAAGAGCTAACAACAAAGTTACCATTATTTGTACATTCAATTAGATATAAATTTAGCTTTTTTAATTGTTGCTCTGTAAGTTTATCACTTAAAGTATTGAACAATATTTGCTTTACAAAATTATATCAAAAGGCTGAATATCTTGCAATATAAATCCAAAATTTCAGTATGTACAATATTGTTTACTTCTTTCCTGTTAATTCATAACTTATGTCAATTAACTCACAAATTTTTTTCTTTGGTACTGTACCATCTAGTAAAATTGTAATCCAATGCTCTTTATTCATGTGGTATGCTGGTAGTATTCCATTTTCTCTTCTTAATCCACCTATTATTTCTGGAATATTTTTTAAGTTAATAACATTTACTATTCCCTCTTTATTAATTTTTAATTTTTCAAAGTGTACATCCATTATTACTGCAAACCACTTTTTATTATTTTTATGCTTAAAAGTTGTATAATTTGGATATTCATTCCAAGGGTATTCCTGTAAGTTGTCATAATTATCATTTATATATTGTTCTATTTGTTCTCTCATAAATTTAATTACCTACTTAATAAATAATTACTATTTTACACTACAACTATATCAAAAAGTTAGATGTTTCACAATAGTAGTTCAGTTACAATAAAACCTCCTAAATCTTCAGATAACTATTGCAAAAGCAATTTTCATATGATACAATTTTAATACGATTAATTAAGACTATATGCAACGCATATGGTTTTTCTTTTTAGCTATGCAGTAGTTACCAAACTTTTAAGCCGTTTGGTAACTTTTTTATAAATTGTTTCAAAATCTATGTAATACTTATAATCTGCTATACTATCTGTGAAAGTTAGTAACCATTCTGCAAAATCTCTTTTCATAGTTATTTTTCCTCCAATTCATACTTTTGTATACTAAAAAAATATAAGACATATGTTTTTAATTCTTTATTTGACATTATTCAAAAGTTTATTAATGAGTTGAATTATCTATACTATTGATTAAAAATATTTAACTAAATAATATTTGTTAAGTTTAGGATTTTCTTTGCTTTTTCTAATAAATTCAACTTTAAATCCACATTTCTTGTAAAATTCAAGTGCTTGAAATCCATAAGTAGTTAAATTTATATTTTCATATCCTTTATTTTTATAGTAGTTCTCAACTGTTTCAATTAATTTGCTTCCAATATGTTTATTTCGATATTGTTCTAATACAATTAAATCACTTATATAAACTTCTTTATAATATGAATTTCCCGTTATTATTCCAATAATTTTAGACTTTTCTTTAGCAACAAAAGCAAATGATTTATAATTGCAAACAATTCCATTTTTTGTGGCAAATTTATTGAATTCTTCGTCTATTATTTCATAAATTTCTTCATCTAAATTTTCTTTATATTCTACTTCTATCATACTTTACTCCAAACTATAAAATCATCAAAATTATTTTAACATTTTTTTTAAATTTATAAATAGCTTTTTATAAATTATACAATAAAAATTTTTCTACTCAGGGTTTGGGATTTCATCCCATTGAATAGAATCCGTGTGAACAGATTCATTGCTTGCTTGCTAGGACAAGAAATTTATCTTTATATATAATTTGGATTTTAATAAAAGTAAAATTATTTTACTAAAAAATGTTCCTTTAATTTTTAATTAAGAAAATTTTTATTCCAATATTTATTCATTATAAATATTTTATTAGTTTGTAAAAGTACAAAACTTTTCTATTAAAAACCCCCTTATATGTTTTTGATAAACTAAAAGTGGACCAAAAAATTACGATTTTGTAATTGAAAAACGGACCACTTTTTTAA